>LXNJ01000169.1_pt1 | contig 47683 bp, 37 predicted proteins | sample 809081 | NCBI WGS metagenome assembly LXNJ01 (sample SAMN04870510, study PRJNA318959) | sponge metagenome | biome: sponge; feature: marine sponge reef; material: water | host: Petrosia ficiformis | place: Greece: Milos, Mediterranean Sea | collected 2013-05-29 | depth 5-7 m | reverse complement strand
TCCGTCGACGACACGCCCGCCCCCATCTGGATGATGCGGCGTCGGAGCGGGTCGCCTCCGGTCAATCCCCGGACCCCGGCAGTCCGCAGTTCCTCCCACAGTCGCGGCCAGTTCCATGTCGAGAACTGGACTTCGTCCGGGAGCGCCTCGTTTGCGTCGTCCGCGGCCGAAGCCGTGAAGTACTCGGCCAGAACGTCGCCCCAGGCCGTCGTCTCGCCTGCGACCACCTCCGCCGCGCGGAGGAAGTTCTCGTATCCGAACAGATAGCCGGGGCCGCCGACCGCGAGTTCCCGGTAGAGGGCCGCCTCGCCCGACCCGGCGACGATCCCGCCCGGTCCGGCCGGCCCGTAACGGTCGCCGAACCAGCGCACGAAGACATATCCCCAGCCGCGCGTCGCGAAGTCGAGCGTGTTGTTGTTCAGCGCGAGCGGGTTGAATTCGGTCGGGGCGGAGAGGTATGCGCGAGCGTTTTCCAGATTGCCTTCGAAGAAATCGCGGAACGCCACAAGGTCGGGATCGCCGGCGATCAGTTCCGTGTACCCGTAGTTCCCGCGTACGCGCAGTCCCTGCCGGTAGAAGCCGGTGACTTCCTCTGCCACGTGCGACAGGCCCTCGTTGACCCACAGGTCGGCGTTACCCCACGTGTCCTGGCCGCGCTGCCCCCCCAGGCGCTGCGAGGCGTTGAGAAGGTGCTGGTATTCGTGCGCGACCAGGCTGCGGGCGACTCGCTTCACGAAATCCGTGCCGATCTCGATGCCGAACTCGGCGTCCGGGTCCGGACCGATCAGCCACACGATCTCGGCCTCGTTGCTCGCCGGGCAGTTCTCGCGCTCGAAGAGATTCCCGATCCAGTGGAAGCCGATGACGACGCTCCCGCTCTCGGGCTCGCTGAGACGGTTCACCTCTCCGGTGAAGAAGGCGATGACGCGCTGGTTGCCGTCCAGATCGTCCGGCTCGCCGAAGTATTCGTGGCTCACCGGGGCGATGAATTCATCGAGTTCCCGGTCGAGGTCGGCGTAGTCCTCCTCCGTGAATCGGCCGGCGAGTCGATCGTCCTCGACGATGATGAAGTGCTCGCCGACGGTCCTCACCGTCGACTTGATGGGCGTGTTCGCCGTGCACTGGACGCCCCCTCCAGGCACGATGGCGGATCTGACCGTGAGCGTGTCACCCACCTGGGGGATGTCGGAGACGGCCGCCGCGAGCCCGCGCGAAGCCCGGCCGATCCCCTCGGCGGGGCGGGCGCGGAGGCGGCGCAACTCGCGTTCCGTCTCGATCATCTGCCGCAGATGCCAGTCCCGGTCGGGGCGCAGTTCGCCGGCAAGCCCGCGAGCCGGCGGGATCGCGGCATCCCTTCCGCTGCGGTTCGTCCGCGGGTTAGGGACGACGTTCGGGCTCACGTCGTCCGCTCGGGCTCTGACGCGCAGGGGAGTCGTGCGTCCCTCCGAGAGCGACGCACTCATCACGATCACCTGGTACTCGCGCCCTTCCGCCGCCCCCTGAAGCTCGAATGCACGGATCGCGTCGCGTTCGGAGAGTACGTGGACTTCTCCCGGACGCAGGTTGAGCGAGGCCCCGATCGTCGGTCCGGGCGGCGGAGGCGGCGGTCCGGGCGGGGGAGGAGACGTGGGTCCCCCTTCGCCGCCGCAGCCCCCGACCGCCGCCGCGGAGGCCACGGCGAGGAGGATTCCGCGTGCTCGCCGGATCATCGTCTTCATAGCTTCTCTGTGCCTTTCGTCGTGCCTTTCGTCGCCGTATCCGGAGCGGAGCGTTCAGCGCATCCGGAGCACGGTGACCTGCGCCCGCGCCCGTCCGGGGAGGTTGGCTCCGGCCGGGTCCATGACCTCGACGACCAGGCCGGGCGTCGCGCCGGAGCTCACCAGCGACAAGTAGCGCCCGGTGGAGGAGTTCACGGTGAACTCGGTGGAGCTGCTCGTCGATACATGGACATTCACCCTCGAGGGCGTGAGCGGGAAGTCGCGGGTGAACGGGCAGTTGTCTCCGAGATTGGACTCGCTCAACTGCCGGTACAGCGCCGGGAGATTCCAGGTCCTCCACTGCGTCCGGGGATCCGCGGCGGCCGGCGCGCGGTCGTCCGCGACGAGAGACGTGAGGTACAGCGAGAGGAGTTCGTCCCACTCCATCTCCACGCCGGCCACGGCCTGGAGCGTACGCTCGACGTTGGTGATGCCCTTGAAGTGCGCGGGCCCGCCCGAGGCCAGGTACCGAAACAGTTCCTCTTCCCTGCCGCCGGGCAACGCTCCCCCACTCCCGGACGCCCCGAACTGGTCGCCCAACCAGCGTGCGAAGCCGTACCCGAAGCCACGGAAGGCGAGGGATTCCACTCCTCCCGGATCTTCGCCGGCGGCGTCGCCGAGCACCCGGGTCGCCGCCGGACCGTTGGGATCCGGTGTCGGACAGCCGCCCCGCAGAAAGCGGCCGAGGCGAATCTGATTCACGACGTGATAATGGTTGTAGATGGCGAGTTGTTCCTCGCTCGTCGTGATCATGTCGAGATCGAGGTTCGCCCTCGTCCCGAGGCCCGCGGCGCGGAGGCCGGCGATCTCCTCGGCAAGGTGGGCCATCCCTTCATCGAGCCATGCGACCTCTCGATCGCCGAAGATGTTGCCGCCGCCGAGCGTGACGCGCTGCTGGGTGTTGAGCAGGTGGGCGAACTCGTGCGCGACGGTCGACCGCGCGAGCGCGTTCGCGAAGCTGAGGCTGATGTCCGCGCCGAAGTCCTCGTCCGGATCCGGACCCACGAGGTAGAAGATCTCCCCCTCGTTCGAGGCCTCACAACTCGATCTCGCCGTGAGATCGCGCGCCAGGAAGAAGCCGGCGACGACGCTCCGTTCGCCGGCGGGCGTGAGCTTGTTCACCTCGGCCGTGATGAGGGCGAAGACGGTACCGTTGTCGTCGATGTCCGCGGGTTCGCCGAAGTAGGCGACGTCCATCGGATACACGACTTCGTCCAGTTGCCGGCCGATCGCCTCGAACTCGTCCGCCGAGAACCGGTCGCTGTCCGGCTGATCGTGGAACTGGAGGTCTTCGACGATGGTAAAATGCTCTCCGGCGTACCTGACCTCGCCCGTGACCATCGTCGGATTGCGGCAGTTCACGACCAGGTCCGCCCCTACCCCGACTCTAAAGGACAGGGTGTCCCCGAGGTCCGGCGGCTGCAGCGCATCTGCCAGCTTCAGAGGATCGAGCCCCCGAGTGCCGGGCCTGACGGGCTGGGCGCCGACCGCGGCGAGTTCCTGGAGATCCCGCTCCCGAAGAATGCGCTCCCGCGCGAACCAGGACGCCCGTCGGCGAAGGTCGCGGCTCAAGTCTCCGCTCGCAGGCGTGAGACGGGGCGCGTTGGGCGGGGTCACGTTCCCGGAGGCGCGCTCGGCGCGAACCCGTATGCAGCCGTCCACGCGCTGACCGGGCGCTTCGGAAGCGCTCTGCACGATGACCTGGTAGTCGCGGGGCGAGTCGGCGCCCGCCAGCCTGAAGGCGCGCACATCCCCGGGGTTGTCGAGCGTGACGTGCTGGCCGGGGGCCAGGTCCAGCGTGACGGACGCGGACGGCGTGGCCGCCCCTCCGCACCCCGTGGCGAGCGGAGGAGGAGGGGGAGGCGGTGGCGGGTCCGTCGTGCCGCCGCAAGCCGCGAGCGCGAGACCGGAGATCGCAACACCCGGACGCGGCACCCTGCCGCGCAGTTTCAGCATGCGTGTCTCACAGTCGATCTCCCTGCCACGGTCCATGCGACGGCCGACTCCCGGGACCGGTCGGCCCCTCCCGAAGCCAAGATACCCGCCCTTCAGGATCCGTGCCCGGCAAGGCGGCCGAAGTTCCCGTCCGCCCCCCTGCAGCCGCCGGGAGGTCAACGAGTTCGGAACACGACGATGCGGACGGCCTCGGAAGAGGGGATGGAAAGCCCGGCCCTGGTCGTGAGCTCCAGGCGGATCTCCGGGTGTGGCCCGTCGCTCTCAAGCTGCAGATAATATCCCGTCGAGGCGCCGAGTTCGAAGTTGATCCGGGCATCCGTCCCGGCGGCGAGCGGAACGTCCATCGCCTGGAGCGGGAAGGCGCTCGCAAAGGGAGCCTTCCCGTCCAGTTCCCGGTGCAGAGCGGCGAACACATCCCGAAGATGCAATGTCTTCACCTGGGTCGAAGGGGGAGCGCCGGGCTGATCGTCGGCGATCGGGGCCAGGGCCCAGGCCGCCAGCAAGTCTTCCCACGTGGCCGGCCCGCCGTGCGCCGACGCGACCCGCTCGACGTTCTCCACGCCCCGCGCGCGTCCGTTCCCCCCTCCCGCCAGGTCGTGGAAGATGGCCTCCTCCGCCGCTCCGCCGAGCAGTCCGCCGCCCTCCGTCGCGTACTGATCCGCGAGCCAGCGCAGGAAGAGCCACCCGAAGCCTCGCATCGCGAGCGAGGACACTCCCGCGGGGTCGCGCGCCCTGGCGTCACCCAGCGCGGGGGTCCGGTGCGGACCGAGCAGGTAGATTGCGGAGCGTCGGAAGTTCGGGAAGTGGTAGGCTTCGAAGCGGTCGGAATTGGCGGAGAGTCGCGCGAAGCCGTAGTTGCCGCCGGGGCGCAGGAACGCGCCCGACATCCCGACGAACGTCTCCGCCGAATGAGCGAGCGCCTCGCTCAGCCAGGTGACCTCGAGGGATGCGAACGATCCCGAGGCGAGCACCGTGCGGCGTTCGGCCGAAACGAGGTGCGCCAGTTCATGCGCGGCCACGCCGATCGCCCCGGTCGTCGCGAAACTCGCGGGTACGGGCTTCGAGAACCGGCCGGCGGGATCGGCGGCAAGCAGGTAGAGGATCTCCCCGCCGTTGGACGCCGGGCAGTCCTCGGGATCGGCCAGATCGGCCGGATTGAAGAACCCCAGGATCCTGGTGTCGCTGCCGCGAGGCGTGGTCCGGTTCACGACCGGCGTGAACAGGACCCAGACGACGCCGTTCCCGTCGATATCCGCAGGTTCGCCGAAATACGCCGAGAGCACGGGGAAGACCGATCGTTCGAGCGATTCGAGCACCGCATCGTAACCGCCGCCGCGCACGACGCCGGCCCCATCGAGATCCTCGACGACCGCGAAGGTCGGGCCCACCGCGCGGACGACCGCCGTCACGTCGTGGATCCCATCGCAGTCCACGTCGAGATTCGGATGCACCGCGTTGCTGAAGATCACCGTGTCGCCGACCGAGGGGGCCGCCGGGGCGGCGAGGGCCGCGTTCGCGCGCGCCATGCCCGGGTCCCGCGCCCCGGCGGGCACCTGGCGGAGCGGGCGCGCACCGAGCACGGCGCGGCGGGCATTGGCCCGGAAGGCGAGTTCGGCCCGCGACGCCTCCGCGAGGCCGAGTCTGTCGTCATCGACGCCGAACTCGTCGACCGGCATCGCGCGTGCCGGAGCGATGAGCGGGGGGACCCGTGCGGCCGCCGCCCCCCTCGCGCGGGCAACGAGCCGGAGGCGCGTCGTCGCCCCCGGCGAGCGCAGCCCGCTCTGCACGACCATCACATACCGCGCCGAGGCGCTGGCTGCCCCGATCTCCATGACCTGGACGCCTGCCGCCGGCAGCACGCACATCTCCCCCGCCGCGAGGGCCAGCGTGACGCGGGTGGCGCCGCGCCCCGCCACGGCGGGACAGAGGTCTCCGTCGGGGCCCGTCGCATCCGCGCAGGCCAGCGGCGCCAAGGCAGCGATCCACAGCGCCCTCCGCGCGACACCCGCGCGAGCCATGGGAGGTCCGGAGTCGAATCTGGGCAACAGCATCGCGCGACATCCTAACCGCGGAGGGCAGATGCGCGAAGGCCCGGCCGAAGCCGGGCCTTTCGTGCTTTCCAACACCGGAAACGGCGGGGACGGCTTCCCGTCCCCATCACGGGCTTGCTAGTACATCCCGCCCATGCCGCCACCCGGCATCCCGCCGCCGGCGGCCGCCTGGGCATCCTCCGCCTCGGGACGCTCCACCACGACCGCCTCGGTCGTCAGAAGCAGACCCGCGATCGAGGCCGCGTTCTGGAGCGCGGTCCGCGTGACCTTGGTCGGGTCGATCACGCCGGCCTTCACCATGTCCTCGTACTCGTCGGTGGCCGCGTTGTAGCCGGTGTTCCGGCCCTCGGCCTCGCGCACCTTCTCGACGATGATCGAACCCTCGGCCCCGGCGTTCGAGGCGATCGTGCGAACCGGCTCCTCGACCGCGCGGCGCACGATGCGGATTCCGATCGTCTCGTCGGCATCCGAGCCCTCGACGCCGTCCAGCACCGTCTGGCTCCGCAGCAGCGCCACGCCGCCGCCGGGCACGATGCCCTCCTCCACGGCCGCGCGGGTCGCGTGCAGCGCGTCCTCGACGCGAGCCTTCTTCTCCTTCATCTCGGTCTCGGTCGCGGCGCCCACGTTGATGACCGCCACGCCGCCGGCCAGCTTCGCCAGCCGCTCCTGCAGCTTCTCGCGGTCGTAGTCGGACGTGGACTTGTCGATCGCGACCTTGATCTCGCTGATGCGGCCCTGGATCCGGTCGGTGTCACCGGCGCCGTCGACGACCGTCGTATTGTCCTTGTCGATGACGATCCGCTTGGCCTGGCCAAGATCGCCGACCACCGTGTTCTCGAGCTTGAAGCCGAGTTCCTCGGAGATCACCTGGCCGCCCGTGAGGATCGCGATATCCTGCAGCATCTGCTTGCGGCGGTCGCCGAAGCCCGGAGCCTTGACGGCCGCGACCTTGAGCGTCCCGCGCAGCTTGTTGACGACGAGCGTCGCCAGCGCCTCGCCCTCGATGTCCTCGGCCACGATCAGGAGAGGCTTGCCCATCTGGGCGACCTTCTCGAGGACCGGCAGCAGGTCCTTCATGGCCGAGATCTTCTTGTCGTGGATCAGGATGATCGGCTCGTCGAGGACGACCTCCATTTTGTCCGGATCCGTGACGAAGTAAGGCGAGAGATAGCCGCGGTCGAACTGCATCCCGTCCACGGTCTCGAGTTCGGTCTCGAGGCCGCGGGCCTCCTCGACCGTGATGACGCCGTCCTTCCCGACCTTCTCCATCGCATCGGCGATCAGTTCGCCGATCTCCTGGTCGCTGTTCGCCGAGATGGCCGCGACCTGGGCGATTTCGGTCTTGCCCGAGGTTTCGACGGAAATCGCGTGGAGGTTCGCGACGATCGCTTCAACGGACTTGTCGATGCCGCGCTTGAGCGCCATCGGGTTCGCGCCCGCCGTCACGCTCTTGAGGCCCTCGGTGAAGATCGACTGCGCGAGCACCGTCGCCGTCGTCGTGCCGTCGCCCGCCGCGTCGGACGTCTTGGTCGCGACTTCCTTCACCATCTTCGCGCCGAGATCCTCGACCGGGTCATCCAGCTCGACTTCCTTCGCGACCGTGACGCCGTCCTTCGTGATCGTCGGACTGCCGAACTTCTTCTCGAGGACCACGTTCCGCCCCTTGGGGCCGAGCGTGACCTTGACCGCGCGCGCGAGCTTGTCCACGCCCGCCTTCAGGCGCTGCCGTGCCGCGGTATCGAATTCAAGTTCCTTCGCCATTTCGTCTCCTTCGCCCGGTTATTCGGGCACATCAGTCAACGGGTTTGACCCGCCGTCTCCCGCTTCAGCGGCTAGAGGACGGCCAGAACGTCGCTTTCCTTCACGATCAGGTAGTCGTCACCATCCAGCGAAACCTCGGTCCCGGCGTACTTGCCGTAGAGAACCCGGTCTCCGGTGTTGACTTCCATCGGGATGCGTTCGCCGTCGTCGTTCATGCGGCCGGGGCCCACGGCGACGACGGTGCCCTGCTGCGGCTTTTCCTTGGCGGTGTCCGGAATGTACAGACCACCGCGCATCTCCTCGGTCTCTTCGAGCGGCGCGACGACGATGCGGTCGGCCATGGGGGAGATGTTCAGTTTCGTGTTCGAGGCGGTTGCCATCTTGCCTGTCCCTCCTTGGACCTTCGGTGTTGGGTGATCCTTCCGATGAAAGCCGCGAGGGATCCCGCGGCTGTTAGCACTCTGGCGCAGCGAGTGCTAAGGCGAGCCGAACATATGAAAACGCACCGCTCCGATCAAGAGGCGTCGGCCAGCCGGCGGGAGCGGCGGCGGCATCGGGCGGCGGGCCGGCCGCGGAACCGGTCCGGGGGTTATGAAACCCGCCCCGTACACCTATCGTACGGGCGGGCCAGAAAGGGAGGTTGACATGTTTCGTACAGCAGCAGTGCTTGTGGCCGCGGGTGCGGTGGGTCTGTGGGTGACGGGAATCCTCTTCTCCGTCGTCCTGCCCCTCGTGTGGATGGTCGTGAAGGTCGCGCTCTTCGTCGCGATTTTCTATCTGATCGTGCGGATGATCAATCCGGAGTTCGCGGAAAAGATGAAGGAGAAGTGCTGCGGAGGCGCCGCTTTCTTCCGCGGATCCCGAAGCTAGCCGCTAGCCGGCGGGCGGTCCGAACAGGTATCGGTCCGCGATCGCGAGGCCGGTGATCGTGAGCGCCGGCTCGATGCGGTCCACGGTGCGGCAGTGCGGCCCCACGACCCGCGCGAGCCCGCCCGTCGCGACGATGAGCGGCTCGCGCTCCCATTCCTCGACGATCCGCGCCACGATGCCGTCGATCCCTTCCACCACCGAGTAGAACCCGCCGCTCATCAGACAGTCCTGCGTGTTGCGGCCGATGACCCGGGCCGGTTTCTCCACATGGATCTGGGGGAGTTGCGCCGTCGCGCGAGCGAGCTGGTCCGTGCCGGCCGTGGGACCGGGCGCGATGACTCCGCCCACGAAGACGCCGTCGGCCGTAATGCAATCGAACGTCGTCGCCGTCCCGAGATCCACGACGACGGTGTCGCGACGGTAGAGTTCCGCCGCGGCGAGCGTGTTCGCGATGCGGTCGGCGCCGACTTCGAGCGGGTGGTCGACATCCAGCCGGACGGGGATCGGAGATCCGCCGTTGAGGAAGCGCAGCGGCGCGTCGAGGCTCCTGCCCGCCGCCAGCCACACCCGGTGGAGCGCCGGGACGACGGAAGCGACGACGATCCGCTCCGGAGCCGGGAGTTCCCGCGCTCCGAGGAGCCCCCGGAGTTGGAAGCCGATCTCATCGGCCGTTCGACGCCGGTCCGTCGCGATCCTCCACGTGTGCACGGGGGTGAGATCCTCGAACCACCCGAGGACGGATTCGGTATTCCCGATGTCTACGGTGAGGAGCATGAGATCAGCTTCCGCCAAGAGCGATGGAGCCCGCGACGACGCGGCGCAGGGCGCCCCCGCGCGGCCGCAGCAGGAGGGCGCCGTCCGGGGCGATGCCGGCCGCGAGGCCGATGGCGGGTTCGCGGTCCGAGAGCCGGTGCTCGACCCAGCGATTCTTCAACCAGTCGAGACGGTCGAGTTCATCGAGCGACGCCGCGTCGAGCGAAGTCGGCACGCTCAGGAGCCGGCGTTCGAGTCCCGCCACGACCGCGTCCGCGACGTCGACGAGAGGCGCCGGACCCACGCAATCGGCCAGGGCCACCGCTCCGTCGACATCGCCCGGCAGCCGGCCGGCCTCGACGTTGACGCCGACGCCGACGACAAGCAACACATCGTTGCCGCCGTCCCGCGTCGTCTCCGCCAGGATACCGCCGAGCTTCCGCTCCCGCGCCATGAGGTCGTTGGGCCACTTCACGGCCGAGCCGAGGCCCGGGAAGCGCCGGTTCAGTTCGCGGGCGAGATCGACGCCGGCCACGACCGTGACGAGCGGCGGCACCGCGGCCGCGCTCGGGCGAAGCACCATGCTGAGATATACGCCCGCTCCCGCCGGAGACCCCCAGCTTCGGCCCGCCCTTCCCCGCCCGGCCGTCTGCTCATGGCAGAGCACGATCGTGCCGGACGGCGCCCCGGCTTCCGCCAGTTCACGGGCGAGATCGTTCGACGAAGGGATGCGGTCGAAGGCGAAGACCGATTCCCGGTCCCAGCGCTCGCGCAGCGCGGCGACGGGCTCCCCGGCCCAACCTTCTGCTTCTTCTGCGAGCATCGTCGCTCCGACATCAGTCATTCAGCGGTCATCCCCGAAGCGCCGGCCAGATCGCGGCCGCCGCAAGGTACCCCCCGCCGATGAACCAGCAGTACCAGGCGAAGCGGTGGAATACGCGCCGCTCGAGCATCCTCAGGAAGATACGAATGGCGAAGACCCCTGACAGGGCCGAAGCCGCGAAGGCGACCGCGAGGGGCAGAACCCCGACCGCGAGTCCCGCCTCCCCGAGATCCGGCGCCTGCAGCACCGCCGCCCCTCCGATCGCGGGGATGGAGAGGAGAAAGGAGAACTCGGCCGCGCGGCGGGGTTCGACGCCGGCGGCGGCCGCCGCAGCCACGGTACTCCCCGAACGCGAAATGCCGGGCAGGATGGCGGCGGCCTGCGCGAGACCGATCGCCAGCGCCCCGCCGGCCGTCGGCCGCGCGCCAGTTGCCCGGCGAGACAGGTGCCGGATCGACCAGACGACGGCGCCCGTGACCAGAAGCATCGTCGCCGCGAGCACCGGCCGCTCGAACGTGGGCTCCAGCACGTCCCGCAGGCCGACCCCGACGGCGGCGGCCGGGAGCGTGGCCACGGCCAGGAGTCCGACATCCCTCATGCTCGCACGATCCGCCGTACACGCGCCCCGCACCAGCGCGGCGACGCGTCGGCGATAGACCCAGGACACGGCGCACAGCGTCGCGACATGCACGGTGACCTCGAACACGACCCCGGGGAGCTCGACCCCGAACAGCGCCTGCCCGAGCACGAGATGCCCCGAACTCGACACGGGCAGGAACTCCGTGAGGCCCTGGACGACGCCGAGGACAAAGGCTTCGAACGGGTTCACGCCGTCGGCTCCCCCGGGTCGTCATCCCCGTCCGCGAGGACTCTGCGGTAGAGCGACTCGTAGCGGGGGACGATGCGGTCAATCGTGAAGCGCTCGAGCGCCCGATCCCGCGACGCGCCGGAGAACGCGTCCCAGCGGGCCTCATCGCTCAGCACCGAGATCGCCGATGCCGCCATCGCTTCGACCGCTCCGACCGGATGCAGGTAGCCGGTCACGCCGTGCTCCACCACCTCGTCGAGGCCCGTTCCGGAGGATCCCACCACGGGAACGCCGGACGCCTGCGCTTCCAGCGCCACGAGACCGAAGGATTCCTGCTCGCTCGGGAGAAGAAAGAGGTCGGCGCTGGCGAGGAGTTCGGCGACGGAATCGATCTTGCCCAGAAAGACGACGCGCTCCGCGATACCCAGGTCCGCGGCGATCTCCGCGGCGCGCTGCCGCTCCGGACCGTCTCCCACGAGGATGAGGCGAGCCGGCACGGCGTGCGCGATCCGGGCAAACACCTGCATGAGGTCCGGAATCCGCTTCACGGCCCGGAAATTGGAGATGTGCATCACGACCTTTTCTCCGGCCCGCGCGAGGAGGTGCCGGCCCCGGTAGCGGTCGCGGTCGTAGATCTTCGGGTCGACGAAGTTCGGGATGACCTCGATCGCGCAGCGTTCGCAGTCGAAGTCGCGGTGCGTCCGCTCGCGCAACCAATCGGAGACGGCGGTGATCCGGTCGGACTTCTCGATCGAGAAGCGGGTGATCGACCAGTAGGACGGATCCTGGCCGACGAGCGTGATGTCCGTGCCGTGCAGGGTCGTGACGAGCTTCACGTCGCGGCCTCCGTCCCGGAGCATGTCGCGCGCGATCCATCCGGCCGTGGCGTGGGGGATCGCGTAGTGCACATGGAGGAGGTCGAGTGCCTCGCGCCGTGCGACTTCGTGCATCGTGACGGCAAGCGCGAGCGAATAGGGGGGGTATTCGAACAGCGGGTAGCGGTTGACCTCGACTTCGTGGAAGTAGACGCCGTCGATGAAGTGAATGAGACGGAACGGCTGCGCATAGGAGATGAAGTGTACCTCGTGCCCCCTTCGGGCGAGGCCCAGCCCCAGCTCGGTGGCGACCGCCCCGGAGCCTCCGTATGTCGGATAGCACGTGATCCCGATCTTCATCGTCCCCGTCATCGTCTTCACCGTCCCGTCTTCATCCTGATTCGCGCCAGTCTGTTGCGATGCGGCGCGCAAGTTGTCCCGGTGTCGTCGACCCGTCCAGCGAATCGAGCACGACCGCGTTCCCGGGGACCTGGTGCCTGAACCACGTCCGCTGCCGGCGCGCGTAGCGCCAGGTGGCCCTCGACACGCGATCGACCGTCTCATCCACGCCGGCCTCGCCCCGGAGGAGCGCCGCGACATCCGCGTAGCCCAGCGCGTCGAAGGCGCGCGAGCCATCGAGGCCGCGTGCCAGGAGGTCGCGCACCTCCTCCGGCCAGGCGCCGCCCCGGATCAACGTCTCGGCGCGGCGGGCGATCCGCTCTCGGAGGAGCGGCGCGGGCCAATCCAGCACATAGGTCGCGGTCCGCAGCGGCGGACGCTCGGTCGGCGCGCTCGTCATCCAGCGGGTCAGCGGCACACCCGTCAGAAGCGCCAGTTCCACCGTGCGCGCCGCTCGCTGCCGGTCGAGCGGGCGGTGCCGCGCAGCCAGCACCGGATCGAGGCGGGCCGCCCAGCGCACCAGTTCCTCGCGTTCGAACCGGTCCAGCCGGGCGTGCAGCGCCGCGCGGCGTGCCGGGTCAAGCGGGGGCTCCTCGAACATCGGGTGCGTGAGCGCACGAAGGAACAGCCCGGTCCCGCCGGCGAGGATGGGGACGCACCCCCGAGCCCGGATCTCGGACAGCCAGCGAGCCGCCAGGCGCGCGAAGCGACCCGCGCCGTAGCGCTCGTGCGGGTCGAGAAAGCCGACGCCGTGGTGCGGCGCGGCGGCGAGTTCACGGGCGGAGGGCGCCGCGGTCCCGATGACGAAGCCGCGGTACGCCTGGCGGCTGTCCATGGAGATGATCTCGCCGTCCAGCCGGCGCGCGACCTCGATGGCGACGGACGTCTTGCCCGAGGCGGTAGGGCCCGCAATGGCCGGCACGGGTGAACTCCCCACGGGCGCGGCGCCTACCCGCGGCCGAACCGCCGGTCGAGCTCCTCGACGCTCAGGCGCACGATCGTCGGGCGGCCATGGACGTCGTGTCCGGGCAGCGGGGTCGCGAACAACCGGTCGAAGAGTTCCCTCGCCTCTTCCCGCGAGATGTGCTCGCCCGCCTTGATCGCGCCCTTGCACGCCATGCTCATGGCGAGGCGCTCGTGCTGGCTGCGCGCCGTATTCACCAGCGGGGATCCCTCCGCCAGTTCGCGCACCATCTCGCGCAGGCAGCGTTCCGCGTCGAAGCGGGCGTGGGGCTGCGGGGCCGCCGTCAGAATCCAGGTCCGCTCGCCGAACGGCTCCAGCTCGAACCCCTGCCGCACGAGCAAGCCGGCGAGATCCTCGAGCGCCTCGGCCTCCGGAGGCGAGAACTGCATGGTGACCGGAAAGAGGAGCGCCTGCGAGGTGCCGCCCCCCGCCTCGAACCGCGCCATGATCTCCTCGTAGAGCACGCGTTCGTGCGCCGAGTGCTGGTCGACGATGAGGAGCCCGTCGCGGGTCGCCGCGAGAATGTATCGGTCGTGGAGTTGCCACAGTTCCGGGCCGACGAACGGAGCTTCCGCCGCGCCGCCCTCCCCGCTCGCGCCGGCTTCGCCCCCCGGCTCGGCCGGCTCGCCCGCGTCGTCGCGCCCTGAGACGAAGAGCGCGAACTGCGGCATCTCCGCGGGCGGCTCGCCGCGGCGTGTCCGGGCACGGCCGCGGGAGGACGTTCGATCGGCTCGCTCCGGGTCGGGCGCGTCGCCGGGGACTCCCACCGGTTTCGTCGAGTCGAGCCGCGCCAGCGCGGCCCGCACCGCATCGTGCACGGCGGTCTCGACGCTCTCGCGGTCACGGAACCGCACCTCCGCCTTGGCCGGGTGGACGTTGACATCCACCGATGCGGGCGGCGTCTCGATCCGCAGGAAGAGACTCGGCCGAACGCCCTCCACGACCGTCGTCCGGAACGCGTCATCCACCAGCCGCAGGAGCGCGGGATCCCGAAAGGGGCGGCCGTTCACGAACGTGTAGCGGCGCCCTCCCCTCGCGCGCGCCGCATCGGGCCGCTGGACGAAGCCTCGGACCCGCACGGGGCCGCCCGCATCTTCCACGGGAATGAGCGTGGCGGCGAGGTCTCGCCAAAGCTGGCCGATCCGTTCGAGCCAGTCCCGCGCGGGAGCGAGATCCATGGAGGCGCGGCGGTTCGACTCGAGCCGGAAGCCGACGGCAGGGTTCGCAAGCGCGAGGAGCACGAGCGCTTCGCCCGCGGCCCGGGACTCGGCGGCCGAACTCCCGAGGAACTTTGCGCGCGCCGGCAGATCGTGGAACAGGGCGCGGACCGTCACCGTCGTGCCGCGCCGGCGCGGCACGTCATCGACGCTGCGGATGCGCCCGAAATCGACCCGCGCACGCACGCCCTCTTCCGGACTCAGCGCCGTATGCAGTTCGAAACGGCTGACCGCCGCGATGGAGGGCAGCGCCTCGCCCCGGAAGCCGAAGGAGCGGACGCTGCGCAGATCATCCACGCTCCGGATCTTGCTCGTCGCGTGCCGGTCCAGAGCGAGCACCGCGTCCTCGCGATTCATCCCGCTCCCGTCGTCCGAGACCCGGATCTCGGTCTTCCCTCCGTTGCGGAGCGCGACCTCAACGCGCCGCGCCCCCGCATCGACCGCGTTCTCGGCGAGTTCCTTGACGACGGAGGCGGGACGCTCCACCACCTCGCCGGCCGCGATCTGGTTCGCGACATGGTCGGGCAGGATCTGTACGCCGCCCGTCCCCGGGCGGCTCATGCCGCGTCCTCCAGACCGTAGAAGCGGCGCGCGTTGCGGGCCGTGAGCGCCGCCGCTTCCTCGAAGGACGTGCCGCGCACCTTCGCCAGCCGCTCGCACGTGTGCGTGAGGTAGGCGGGCTCGTTTCGGCGTCCGCGGCGTGGGACGGGCGCCAGGTAGGGAGCGTCCGTCTCGATGAGGAGCCGGTGGGCCGGCACGGCGCGGGCCCATTCGGCCAGTTCGGCGACGAAGGTGATGAGCCCCGAAAAGGAGACGTACCAGTCCGCAGCCAGGGCGGCATCGAGGAGTGCTTCGCCTCCCGTGAAGCAGTGCAGCACGCCGGCGGCGCCGTCGCCGTACTCCCTCACCCGCTCCGCCGTCTCGGCCTCCGCCGAGCGCGAATGCACGACGATCGGCAGGCCGAGCCGCGCCGCCATCCCGAGGTGCGCCTCGAAGTTCTCCAGCTGCGCCGGCCGGGCCGCGTTGTCGTAATGGAAGTCGAGACCCGTCTCGCCGATCGCGACGACTTCGGGGGCCTCGGCGAGGCGCTCGATCTCGCCCATGAGAGAGGCCGAGGTCCGGTCCGCCGAGTGGGGATGGAGCCCGGCCGTCGCCCACAGGCCGGGCGTCCGCGCGGCCAGCGCCGCAGCCTTCTCCGCGTCCTCGGGGTCCGAGGCGACCGTGACCATGCCGCGCACGCCCCGCGCGTGGGCTCGGTCCACCACCTCATCGAGGTCAGGGCCGAAGCGTGCCGCCGTCAGATGGAGGTGCGAATCGAAGAGCGTGGGCTCGGTCCCGGCCACCCGTGGCGAGCCGCGGCTAGCCGCGGGCGGCGATCGCGGCGCGCTTGCGCGCCCGGTTGTGAATCTCGACGAGAACGGGCGATGCCACGAAGATCGAGGAATACGTCCCCACGAGCACTCCGATGATGAGGACGCCGGCGAAGGGCCGAATCACGGCGCCCCCGATCACGACCAGCGACAGCAGCGCCATCAGCGTCGTGCCGCTGGTGAGGACCGTTCGCGGCAGCGTCTCGTTCAGGCTGCGGTTGAGCGTCGTGTCGTACGCTTCCTTCCGCTTCTTCCTCAGGTTCTCCCGCACGCGGTCGAAGACGACGATCGTGTCATTGAGCGAATACCCGATGATCGTGAGAATCGCGGCTACCGTGGCGAGGTTGATCTCGATATCCAGCAGCGAGATGAACCCGAACGTGATGAACATGTCGTGCACCGTCGCGATGACGGCGGCCACGCCGAACCGCCACTCGAAGCGGAAGGCGAGGTAGATCAGGGTCAGGAGGAAGGAAAGCATCACGGCGATGACCGCGGTGCGCTGGAACTCGTCGCCCACCTTGGCGCTCAGCGTATCGCCGCGCGCAATCTCGAAGCTTCCCGCGGAGTACTGCGTCTCGAGGCTCGCCCGGATCTGGTCCCGGATCGCGTTCTGGTCCTCATCCTCCCCGACCGGAACGCGCAGCAGAAAGTCGAATGTCTCCGCTCCGACCGTCCGCAGCTGCTGAATCTGGACGCCCGTCGTGCCGCCCGTCGTCAGCGCGTCGCGGATCTGGCCCACGTCGGTCGTCTGCGAGAACTGGACCTCGAGGAGCACGCCGCCGGTGAACTCCACGCCCGTCCGCAGCCCGCCGCGAAAGATGATCGACAGGAGACCGATCGTGATGATCGCGGCCGATGCGAAGTACGCCGGCCGGCGCATGGAAAGGAACTTGTAGCTCGCGTTCTGGAAGACCCTCATGATGACTTCGTTCCTATATGCTCACGGACTCCCGGGAGCCTCGTCGGTTCAGGTACATGGTGAACAGAGTCCGCGTCACGTAGATCGCGGAGAAGAACGACGCGAGGATCCCGATGCACAGCGTGACCGCGAAGCCCCGCACCGCGCCGGTCCCGAACTGGAAGAGGATGATGCCGGTGATGAGCGTCGTGAGGTTCGCATCCACGATCGCCGACAGCGCGTTGCCGAATCCCGCGTCCACCGCGGTGCGCGGCGTCTTCCCGGCCGCGAGTTCCTCGCGCACCCGTTCGAAGATGAGGACGTTCGCATCCACCGCCATCCCGATGGAGAGGATGAGACCCGCGATGCCCGGCAGGGTGAGCGTCGCGTCGAGTCCGGCCAGGCCGCCGAGCATGAAAACGACGTACGTGAGCAGCGCCCCGACGGCGAGTACTCCCGCCGCCCGGTAGTAGATCATCATCAGGATGATCACGCCGACGATCCCGATGATGAAGGCGGTGCGGCCCTGGCGGATCGAGTCTTCGCCGAGCGAGGCGCTCACGTTGCGCTCCTCGACCACCTCGATCGGCATCGGCAGCGCGCCGGCCCGAAGGACGAGCGCGAGTTCCTGCGCCTCCTGGAAGGAGGCTCCGGGCGTAAGCTCGATCTGGGCGCGGCGGCTCAGGACGCTCCGGATGACGGCGTAGCTCTGGACCCGGTCGTCGAGGATGATGGCCATGTTCTCCCCGATGTTCCGCGCCGTACCGCGTTCGAAGACGCGCGAGCCGCGCCGGGTCGTCTCGAAGGGCACGATCGGCTGGTTGAACGTCGGGTCACGGTTCGCCGGCCCCGCGTCCTGAAGCATGTCGCCCGTGATGAGCGGCTCCGCCTCGGTCACATAGAGCGGCACGTAGGATCCCGCGCCGGCCCCGACCTGCTCCACGCCCCAGTGCAGCGTGACGCCCCTGGGGAGCGCGTCCCGGACGCTCTCGAGTGCAAGCCACGCCGCCACGGTGGGCTGGTCTTCCTGCGGGACGAGATACTCACCGAGGATCCGTCCCTGCCCCAGAAGGGCCGAGAGCGGCCGCACAGCGCTCTCGTCCACCGCGTCCGCGGTCGCCGCATCGTCTTCTTCGGTCGCCACGGAGTCGGCGGCCGGGTCCGCTTCCGCCGCCGTGTCCGCTTCTGCGGCCGGATCCGCCGCGGCGGCGGAATCGGCGGCGCCACCGAGGATGTCGCTGAGGTCGACTTCCGGTTCGGTCTCCAGCGTCGTGACCCGGAGGTTCTCGATGCCCACCTCGTTCACGATCGCGCGGTCGATCCGTTCCAGAGCGTCCACGAACTCCTGACCGTCGGTGACGATCTTGAACTCCATGAACGCGGTCTCCGTGGCGATCCGCTTCGCCTGCTCCGGGTCGTCGACCCCGGCGAGTTCGATGATGATGCGGTTGCCCGAGCGCTGGATCGTCGGCTCGCGGACGCCGAACTCGTCGATCCGGTTCCGAATCGTGGTGAGCGTGCGTTCGACCGCATCGTCGAGGTCCTGCCCGCTCAGGGTGTTCTCGGGATCGTAGATCTCGACCGCGAGGTGCATGCCGCCCTGCAGGTCCAGGCCGAGCTTGAGCGGCCAGACCCGCTCGGATTCGCCCGTCACTTCGTCCACGATGGTCTCGGGCACCAGGGCGAAACCGCAAACAGCTACCAGAACGGCGATCCAGATCAATCGCCATCGTACCGAACCGAACATCTAGATTGTCACCGTTCTTCGTGGGTCTCGTGATCGCGGCCCGCGTCGGGGCCCGAGCGACGCCGGCCGAGCCGGGGACCGTCGCTGCGAAGTGGCAAAGGGACGCAAAACTAGCCCAGCGGCGTGCGAGAGGAAACTACGCGGCGTTTCGCGCCGGATGGTACGTTCCTCCGCCGCGGCGCGCCATCTCGGGCGACGCGCGCCGGGCCCGCGCGGGCGGGGCCGAAATCCGGGGGCCCGGAGCGGCGAGGAAACTCATGGCACATGACCGTTCGGAGAACCGATCCGAGACGCGCTCGCGCGGCCAGCGCGTCGGGCTGTGGCTCGGACCGCTTCTCTTCCTGCTGATGCTGCTGCTCGACCTCGAGCCGGGCCGGCCCGAGGTCACGCGCATGGCGGCGGTCGCCGTCCTCATGGCCACATGGTGGATCACCGACGCGATTCCGCTCTTCGCGACCGCGCTGCTCCCGCTGCTCCTGTTTCCGATCCTCGGGATCGGGCGGACCGGGGAGACCGCGCCCATCTACTTCAACAGCACGATCGTCCTCTTCCTCGGCGGTTTCATGATCGCGCTCACGATGGAGAAGTGGGACGTACACCGCCGGATCGCCCTTTGGGTCATCCGCGCGGTGGGCGGCGGCCCCGCCCGCATCGTGCTCGGCTTCATGCTGGCGGCGGCCTTCCTCTCCATGTGGATCTCGAACACGGCGACCGCGATCATGATGGTCCCGGTGGGACTCGCCGTGATCCTGCGCATGGAGGAGCAGTTCGGGCGTGACCGGACGCGCGCCTTCTCCGTGGCGATCATGCTGGGCATCGCCTACGCCTGTTCCGCCGGCGGGATCGCGACGCTGGTCGGCACGCCGCCGAACCTCTCCCTCCAGAGGATCTTCGCGATCACGTTTCCGGACGCGCCGCACATTTCGTTCGGGGTGTGGTTCGTCATGGCGCTGCCCATCGCGGCGCTCATGCTCGGTTTTGCATGGATACTGATCACGCGCGTCTTCTTCCGTGTGCCGGAGGATGTCTCCGTCGACCGTGAAGTCGTGGAATCGGAGATGCGGAAGCTCGGTCCCGTCGGATTCGAGGAACGAGTGATCCTCGCCGTCTTCGCCACGACGGCCGTGCTGTGGGTGTTTCGCGCGCCGATCGAGATCGGTCCGCTCACGGTGCCGGGCTGGTCCGCGCTCCTGCCGTACGGCGAACTGCTCGATGACGGGACGGTCGCGATCACGATGGCCTGCATCCTCTTCCTGATCCCGACGAGGTCACCCGGCGCGAAGTCCGCCACGATCATGGGATCCGACGTGGTCCGCCGGCTGCCGTGGAACATCGTGCTTCTGTTCGGGGGAGGCTTCGCCCTCGCCCACGGCTTCCAGGCCACCGGACTGGCGCGGTTCATTGGCGAGGGGTTCAGCGGGTTGTCGACGGTGCCGCCGCTCGTGCTGATCCTCGTCATCTGCCTGACGATGACGTTTCTGACCGAACTCACGTCGAATACGGCCACGACCGAGATGGTACTCCCCATCTTCGCGGCCGTGGCCGTCGCGACGGGCGTTCACCCGCTCCTGCTGATGGTCCCGGCGACGCTCTCCGCGTCCTGCGCCTTCATGATGCCGGTGGCGACGCCGCCCAACGCCGTCGTGTTCGGGAGCAACCGCGTGAGGATTGCGGAGATGGCGCGGGCCGGACTCTTCCTCAACCTCATCGGCGCAGTCGTGATCACGCTGATCTTCCGCGCCCTCGGACCGCTGCTGTTCGGGATCGAACCGGGCATCCTCCCCGACTGGGCGGTGCCGACCCCCTAGTGCGGTGTCGCAGCAATCCCACGGCCATTCGAGCGAAGAGCGAAGGCCGCATGGAGGCCGCACGCAGGCCGCCGAGGGGGCCGGAAAGAGGGGATCCGGCCGGGTCGCCCGCGGAGAACGACCCGGCCCGGTCCGCAGGCGGCTACATCCCCTGGTGGGCGCCCATCAGGAACCAGTGCATCATCAGGCTCCCGTCCTCGCCGCGCGAGTAGAGCGCCGCGTAGTGCCCCCCGCCGGCCCCGTCCGTGCCCTCGGTGCCGTACGTGCCGATGCCCACCGCGTGTCCATCGTCCAGGTCGTGCGCGGACCATGCCGACATGCCGCTGAACGTGACGCCGGCGTCGAACAGCGCCTGCAGTCCCTCCTCGATGGCCGCGCGGCCCTCACGGGCCCCCTCGCCGGGCAGCATGGCGACGGCGTCCTCGGTGAACGTGTTCGCCACCATCGAGGCGTGCCCCATGTTGTAATGCGTGACGAAGTAGTCGCCACTCGCCTGGATGAGATCGCCGCCCATTCCCTCCGGCATGTCCATCATCGCGCCGGCCGACATGGTCTGATCGGGCGTGTCGAGATTGGCCACCCACCCCTTGAGCGCCCAGTCTCCGTCCATGTCCTCGGCCACCGCCATGTAGTAGCCGGAGTTGCGCGCGTCTCCGCCGGTCAGCACGTAGTGTCCGCGCGCGACGACCTGGCCGCCGACCGCCATCGCCGCGCCGGGGTGGATCGCGATCTCCGAACTCCCCGCGTCCATCCGCGACTGGAGACCTTCGCCGATCGCGTCCCTCCCGTAGAGCATGGCCCCCGAGCTGCCCCAGAGGACTCCGTCCTCGGCGAACTTGCTCGCGACCATGCTGCCGTGACCCATGTTGTAGTGGGTCTGCCAATAGTCCGTGATCGTCGCCATCGCCGCATCGGCGTCGGGCATGGCGGGGGCGTCGTCCATCGCCTCCGTCATCTCCTCCGCCATTTCCTCCGTCATTGCGGCTTCTTCCGTTTCCGCCCCGCCGCAAGCGATGGTCAGAGCGAGGGCAAAGGGAGTCAGGGTGCGGATGCGCATCGGGTACCTCCTTCGGAAATCAAACGTCGCGCCCTCCGCACGCGTGCCTTTCACTGCGGGGATCGTCGACGAGACAAGGCATAACTGCCGGAACGCTACGCGTTTCAAGGCGGATCCGTCAATGCGGCCGGCCAGCGGTCCGCGGCAACGGATGGACCACCGAGGTTGGCCCGTCATTCCGCCCCCGCTTACGTTGGGCGCCCGGGTCGATGGCCGCCGAGACCCGCACACACCACCTCCGAACCGGGAAGCCAACAGCATGGTCCAGATCGTGCGTCACACACGTCCTCTCGCCCTTATCCTTTCGCTCTCGCTCCTGATCGTGGTCACCGGCTGCATCCGGCCCTTTGCCCGGCCGACTCCCGGCCCGTCCGCTTCGGGCGAGGCCGAACCCGGCCCCCGCGGCGGCGGGAATGACGACGACGGGCCGGAGCCCTATTCCGAAGTCGTCACGGAGGAGGCGGTCACGGACTCGGGGATGGTCCACGTCCACCGGGTGGACGACAGATGGCTGTTCGAGATTCCGGAGGAGATTCTGGGACGCGAGATCCTGCTCGTGAGCCGGTTGGCGTCGGTTCCCGAGGGGATGGGCTACGGCGGCCAGAAGGCGAATACGCAGGTCATTCGCTGGGAGAAGAACGGGCCCGACGACGAGCGGATCTTCCTCCGCGTCGTGAGACACACGAACGTGGCGGACGAGGCCCTTCCGGTGGCGCGGGCCGTGCGGGGCGCGAACTTCGAGCCGATCCTCCGGGCCTTCGACATCGAGGCGCTGAACGACGACTCGACGAGCGTCGTCATCGACGCCACGCCGCTGTTCGAGTCCGACATCCCCATGTTCGGATTGAGCCAGGGCCGCCGCGACGCGTACCGGGTGCGCTCGCTGGACTCGAACCGCACCTATGTCGACTGGGTCAAGAGCTTCCCCCGCAATGTCGAAGTGCGGCATGTCCTCACCTACAACGCGCAGACGCCTCCGTCGAATGCGAGCACGAACTCGATCTCGATCGAGATGAACCAGTCGATGATCCTGCTGCCGGACGAGCCGATGGAGCCGCGCATCTTCGACGAGCGGGTGGGCTTCTTCAACGTGAGCCAGGTCGACTACGGCCGCAGCGACCAGAAGGTCGTCACGCGCACCTACGTGACGCGATGGCGGCTCGAGCCCAGCGACACGGCGGCCTTCCGGCGCGGCGAACTCGTCGACCCGGTCAAGCCCATCATCTACTACCTCGATCCCGCCACGCCGGAGAAGTGGCGCCCGTACCTGATCCAGGGAATCGAGGACTGGCAGGAAGCCTTCGAGGCGGCGGGCTTCAGCAACGCGATCCAGGGGCGGATGCCGCCCTCCTTCGAGGAGGACCCCGAGTTCAGCCCGGAGGACGTGCGCTATTCCGTGATCCGCTGGCTCCCGTCGGAGGTTCAGAACGCGTCCGGACCGCATGTGCACGACCCGCGAACGGGAGAGATCCTCGAGAGCGATATCCAGTGGTACCACAACGTCGCGAACCTGCTGCGGAACTGGTACCTGATTCAGACGGCGGCCGTGAATCCGGCGGCGCGCCGGGCGCTCTTCGACGACGAGGTGATGGGCCGGCTGATCCGTTTCGTCGCCGCGCACGAGGTCGGACACACCATCGGACTCCAGCACAACATGAAGTCAAGTTCCGCCTTCCCCGTCGACTCGCTGCGGGCTCCGGGGTTCGTGTGCCGGCACGGGGTCGCGCCGTCGATCATGGACTACGCGCGCTTCAACTACGTCGCGCAACCGGAGGACGAGGGCGCGTGCGTGGATCCGCGGATCGGCGAATACGACCGCTTCGCGATCAACTGGGCCTACCGCCCGATCCTCGGTGCGGACGCGGACGAGGAACGCCCGACGCTCGACGCGTGGATCCGTGAGGTCGAGGACGACCCGGTCTACTATTTCGGCAGTGCGACCCCGATCGACCCGAGCGCACAGACGGAAGCCATCGGCTCCGACGCGACGGAGGCGAGCGACCTCGGGATCGAGAACCTGAAGCGGATCCTCCCCCAACTCGTCGAGTGGAGCAGCGAGGGCCGCGAGGGAGAGAACTACGAGGAGCTGGCGGAACTCTACAACAACCTCATCGGCCAGTGGAACCGCTACATGGGCCACGTCGGGACCGTGGTCGGCGGCGTGACGCGCACACGAAAGCGGATCGGCCAGGAGGGCGCCGTCTACGAGTTCGTGGACGAAGCCACGCAGCGGCGGGCGATGGACTTCTTCGCGCGGCAGGCCTTCGACCCGCCGACGTGGATGGTCGACGAGGACATCCTCGCGAAGATCGAGAACCCGTCAACCGTGGACCGGATGCGGAGCATTCAGGTTCGGGTCGTGAACATGATCCTCGACCCGGGCCGCATGCAGCGGTTGATCGAAGCGGAAGCCCGGAACGGGGGGGACCACTACAGCCTCGGCGAGTTGTTCGAGGACCTGCGCGGCTCCATCTGGGGCGAACTGGACACCGGCGCCCCGATCGGGGTCTACCGGCGGAATCTCCAGCGGGGACACCTGGAGAGGCTCGAGTATCTGATGACGCAGGAACTGTCGCTCCCGATCTTCTTTTTCGCCGGCCTCTCCGACTTCTTCACCTCGGTGGACGTATCCCAGTCGGACATCCGCGCCTTCGTGCGGGGCGAACTCCACGGGCTCCGGGATGCGATCGAACGCGTGCTCCGGCGGCGGCTCGACCGCACGACGGAACTGCACCTTCGCGACGCCCTGGCCAGGATCGACGACATCCTCAACCCCGACTGAGCCGTGCGGGCCGGCCCGTCAGGGTCTCAGCGGGCCGGCCGCCTCAAGGTCTCACGGGGCGGGCCCCGTCAGGGCCTCAGTCCCAGGATGGAGGGTAGCACGCGCCCGAGCCATTGGCCGATCCCGCTCGCCGGCACCGAAACGCTCACCGCGGTGGAGGTCTGCGGAGCGTCTCCGCCCGGCCCCGCGCCGGCCTGACCTCCCCCGACCCCCGCCGCGGCGGCAGCCAGGGCCGCGGTTCCCGCCGCGAGTCCGGCCCCGAGCAGGACGCTCTTCGTCGTCGAGAATTCGCGCACCTCGATGCTCGCGAGACCATCCCGGGCGACGCGCAGCGTGTCGTACTGCACGACGTCGCGGAACAGACCGACAGTATGCCGCGTGCTCGCCTCGAACCAGATCGTGTCTCCCACGCTGACGATCTTCCCCTCGACCGCGACCGTCTCGGAAGGGGAGTTGGGATCGACGATGGCGGACTGGATCGGCACGCGCAGCCTGGCCACGGCGCCCACGGGAGCGTCCTCGACCAGGCGATAGGAGTAGCACCCCGAGGCCGTGAGCCCGACCAGCAGAAAGGCCACGGCCCGACGGCACCGCGATCCGCCCGCCGGCGGGGAGTCGGAATGCAACTCGGAAGGCAACTCAGAAGGCAACATCGAGATCTCGCGTCAGGAGTTGGTTGAACGAGTAGACGAAGTGCCAGGGTTCATCCGGAAAGATGCCGCCGGATTCGTTCACGAGACCCCGGTCGTCCACGTTCACGATGACCTGGACGGAAAGAGTATCCGCGCCCAGCGGCTCCGCCTGGACGAACCACCGCCGGTCGATGGAGATATCCGTCGTCCGCTCGAAGGGGATCTCGTGCACGACCGTATCCGACCGGACGACCTGCACCCGCGTCACCCCGAACTCGTTGGTGCCGGCCACGAACTGCGTGGAGTAGATCACCCGCACCCGGGCGCCCGCATCGCCCCGCATCTCGAAATAGATGTTTTCGGGCGTGGGGTCATCGAGAATCCCCGAGCAGCCGCCAAGGGCGACCGCCGCCAAGAGGAGCGACAGCCCCATAAAGGGGGAGGAGACGGCGGCTGTGGACCGCCATCTCCCCCACCGGGTCAACCTCCGCAACCCAGGCCGTTCAGGTGGCAGTTCGCACGCAACTCAATGATCGAAATCGGGAGCATCGTGCCCGGCACCGACGCCGCGGCCGAGGCGCCCTGCCACTTGGGATCCGTGAGTCCCCATCGGTACATGTCCGCCAGCCGCAGGCCCTGCAGCAACACGTTCACCCGGCGCGTGTGCTGCAGCATCTCCATCTCCGAGATCTGGCCGTCGTACGGGGTCACGCCGTCCAGCGCGCGGATGTGATTGATGTGCATGGCGAAGCCGTTGGAATCCCCGCCCGCGAGCGCGTTCTCGGCCAGGATCAGGTGCATCATCCGGGAAGAGGCGAGCGTCAGGGGCGGATAGATCCCGCCCTTGTCGAGATAGTCGCCGCCCTTCCACTGATTCAGCCACTTGATGACCGCCGGGTCGTCGACGCCATCGATGGGATCCTTGAGTGCGATCCCGTTGATGTCGTTCTGGTCGTCCACCGTGGCGATCGAGAGGTCGATCTGGTTCTCCTTGCGGTCGTTGACCCAGGACGCCATCGAGTTGGCGACGCTGGCGCTCGAGAACGTCAGGTTGTGGGTCCAGTCCCCGCTGACGCTTGCCAGGACCGCACTCGCGTCCGCCCCGGCCTCGGCGGAGGACACGAGCCCATTCCCCGATGGCGACGGGTTGATCGCATCCCATATCGCGCGGGACTGTCGGGCGCGAGCGCGGAGAGCCCTGGCCCGTGTCGCCATGTCGGTGGCGCCGACCTCGTTGAAGCCGGAGATGGCCGAGGAGAACCTGTCGATCGCACCGTCCAGGACCTGAGCCATGTTGCCCGGTCCGACCGGGGGTCCGCTCTCCGTCTTGTCCGAGAACGCGTAGTCCTCCTGGATCTCCCCGATCACCATGTAGATGATGCCGGAGTACATGTACGCGCGCGCCAGATCGGTCTTGATCGAATTGGATGGGTTGTTATCGTGATGCCCCTGCAGGATCTCGATGGCTTCGTCGCTCATCCACCGGGCCTGTCCCATGGCAGGGAACGGACCATCGATGAACTCGTTCAGCGGATCATCCACGAATCCGAGATCGAGCGAGAGCCAGGCATCCCTGGAGCCGATCCAGCGCATCTCGTCGGACGCCACCAGGTACGGCTGCCAGGATTGCGAGACGGAAGACGCCACGAGCGTGAGCGTGCCGTTCACGACGGCGGCGGCGGCGGCTTCCTTGCGGATGTCCTCTTCGACCAGGTCGTTGGGGTTGTTGACGTCCAGCAGGTCGCCGCACCCGAGCGCGAAGGCAGCCAGCAGAGGCGTGGCCAACCGGGCCTTCATGTTTCGATTCCTCATGGTATGGTCTCCCGCTTGGATCTAAAGGGTGAGGCGGACGGACATCGTGAAGCGACGCGGCACCGGAATGCCCCAGCCTTCCGTCGAATTCAGGAAGTTGCAGTTGAGGCCTCCGTTGCAGCGCCCGAGGACGTTGCCCTCCGGGTCCATGCCGGGATAGTCGCCCAGCATGAAGAGCAGCAGGTTGCGCACGCCCATGTTCACCGTGGCGGCCGAGAAGCCCCAGCGCTCGATGAGGGATGACGGCACCCGGTAGCTGAGCGACAGCTCGCGCCACTGGACCCAGTCGGCGTCGTAGATCCCGTTCATGCCGCTCATCGGCGAGAGACCCTCGACCTCATGGGCCCAGGCGACCGCCGCATCGAGCCGCTGCTCCGCCGTGGAGCCCGGGTTCAGCATCGTGGAGTACAGCTCGGCCGACCGCGGCGTGTTGCGCCCGATGAAGTTGTTGGCGCGCCGGAACATGCCTGAAAGGTCCTGCACCTGGTGACCGATCTTGTACTCCATGAGCGACGTCAGCTGGAAGTTGCCCAGGAACGCGAGGTCGAAGCCGAAGGAGCCCGCGTAGTCCGGGGTGGGATTGCCGAGGTGGGTGTCGAGCAATCCGGTCCCGCAGTTGTGCGACGCCAGCTCGCCGTTGGGCATTCCGAAGTCCTCGTTTCCGATCGCGAGCGGCTTGAAGCTGTTGGGGTTGCGCGGCTGGCTGAAGTACGCGAGCGCCTGATCGCGCGTCGGCATGACGCACTGGCCGTCAACCGGATCGAGAATGTTCAGCGGGATCGCCACATCGGCGACCCTGGCACCGAAGAAGGCGCCCGGCGTGAAGCCCTCCACCAGGTAGTTGCGGTAGCGCGGATAGCTGCCGCCGGTCTTGAGGGGAGGCGCGCCCCCCATGTCCGTGATCTCCTCGGACAGGAAGGCGGTGTTCGCGAAGACGTTGAGCGAGATGTCCCGCGCCTGGATCAGGTTGCCGCGGATACCCAGCTCGAGCCCCCGGGCCGTGACCTCGCCGATGTTGTCGAGCTGCGTCTGCGTGAAGCCGCCCGTCACCGGGAACTGGCGCGCCACCATGGCGTCGGTGACCACCCGATCCCACCAGGTCGCCTCGACCGACCACCGGTCGTTGAAGAGGCCCAGGTCGATTCCGAACTCCAATTCCGTGGACACCTCAGGCTTCAGCTGTTCGTTGCCGAGATTTGACGGCTGGACGCCGGGACCTACCTCGGTGCCGAGCGACGAGAAGGTCGTGAACTTGTCGAAGGCTCCCGGCTGCAACCCGGACGTGCCGTAGGCCCCCTTGATCCGCATCGACGAGAAGAGCTCACTGTCCCAGCGTTCGCTCGGCACGATGGCGAAGTTGGCCTTGGGGTAGAGGGCGGTGTTGAACGCCTCGCCGAACGCCGAGTTGGCGTCCCAGCGAGCGCCCACGGTCAGGAAGAGCCAGTTGTCCCATCCGACCTGGTCCTGCACGTATCCGCCGATCTGCGTCACCCGGAGCCAGTTTTCGAACGAGGACTCGGAGCCCAGCGCCGAAAGGGTCTCCAGGCCGGGACCGGGGAAGTCGCGTCCGCTGCCCCCCGCCGACTGCGCCTGGCGCAGGAATCCCTGCCCGCCGAACAGGAGCGTGTTCTCGAGCCGGTCGGTGTTGAAGAGGTACGACCCCCTGATGTCGGCCGTAATCTCCCGGCTACGGTTCTCGTTGACGTTCCTGCTCCCGTCGGGGGTCGAGCCCGAAAAACCGTCCACGTTCCACCGGTAGGGCCGGAAGCTGACCGCGTCGTCGGACGTGAAGTCAATACCGAAGGTCCCGGCGAGGGTGAACGCGTCGGACGGCGAGAAGTCGATGTTCGTGGATCCCGCGAAGTGCTGCGAGTTCACGAAGTTCAGCTGGTAGGCGTTCTCGCGCAGAGTGGCGAACGCCGGCTGGCCGTAGTAGTTGATCTGCCCGAGTTCCGGGTCGGCGTTGGCGAGCCGAAGCTGTGACATGAGCGCCGATGAAAACACGCCGTAGATGTTGTTCGAGTTGTCGGGCGTATGGTGCTCCATGTCCGAATAGAGCGTGGTCACGCCGATGCGCAGGTCGCTGCTCGGAATCAGCGTGAAGTTGGTGTGGAGCGACGCGCGACGGTTCGTGTCGTTCTCGGGGTCCAGCCCTTCCACCGCCTCGAAGTTCCGCGCCGCGTCGTAGGGCCCGTCCTCGGTGGCGAGGCGCCCGGAGGCGAAGTACTGGAACACGCTCGACCCACCCTGCAGGGATCCGGAGTAGGTTTGGCCGAATCCGGTGGTGAGCAGATCGGGAATCAGGTCGCGCTCGACCGGATCCCAGGGCGACACAGGCTGTCCCCAGCGCGTCGACATCACGTTGACGGCGTCCGCCAGCCGCTGCGCGTCGCCTTCTCCCGTGCATCCGGGACTGGCGCAGACTCGGCCGGCGAAGTCGGCGACCGGCAGGATGCGGTTGGTCGGCACGGAGATCGCGGTCAGGTCGGTGCGAAACGTGAAGCGCGGGGCTCCCGCGCTGCCGCGCTTCGTGAAAATCTGGATCACGCCGTTCGAAGCCTCCGTCCCGTACAGGGTCGCGGCCGCGGCGCCCTTCGCGATCTCGACGCGCTCGATGGACTCGGGCGGGATGTCGTCGAGGCGGGAGGGGCTTCCCTGCCCGTTGAAGCTCTGCACGGCTGAGCGATCCACGCGGATTCCGTCAACGTAGACGATGGGTTCGTTCAGCTGCGACAGCGACGCCGACCCGCGGATGCGGATGCGGGCGCCTTCGCCCGTGTAACCCGACGAGGGCAGCGCCACTACCCCGGGTTCGCGGCCCGCGATGAGCTGGCTGAAATCGGAGATGGGCGCGTTCTCGAGCTCCGCGGTGTTCAGGGTCGCGATCGTGTGGCCGAGCTTGCGTTTCTCGGTTGCGACGCCGGTCCCCGTCACGACGATCTCGTCCATTTGGACCGCGGTGACGTTGAGGGCAAAGTCGAGCGTCAGGGTCTCCCCCGCCGCGACCGTCACGGTTTCGGAGGCCTCGCGGTAACCAACCAGGCGCGCGATGACCGTCTGCTCGCCGACAGGTACGTTGAGCAGCACGAAGTCTCCGCTGGCGTTGGTGAAGGTCCCGACGCCGATGCCTTCGATGAACACCTGGACGGACGATAGGGGCCGGAGGGAGCCTTCTTCCGTCACTCGGCCCGCGATACTGCCCGCGCCCTGGCCGCTCAGGCCCGGTGCGAGGCAGGCGAGCGCGATGGCGGCCGCTCCCCATGCTCCAATGGTGTGAAAACCGATGCGTTTCATGCGGCGCTCCTTCGGCTGGATGGGCGGAAACGGCCAGACGAGCCGCTTCCGATCCGTCAGCTTTTACAGGTCTTCATTGATTACGAATCCGTCCCCTGTATCGCAACCCCGTTGGTGGATCACTTTGGAGCGTTTCGGGAACAAAAAAGGGCCGGGGGTGTCCCCGGCCCTCTCCCGCGCCGTGGCGCCCCGGGTGGAGGGCGCCGAGCGGCCGCCTCTACTTTGCGCTGCCTACCGGCACTCGGTGCGGCTTCGCCTCCGGCGACTTCGGCAACTCGACCGTGAGCACACCCGCGTCGAGACGCGCCTCGACATCCGCGCCGCGGATGGAGGCCGGCAGCGAAAAGCTGCGCGTGAACCGCTCGTTGCGGCGCTCGCGCACGTGGTACGTACGCCCTTCCTCCTCTTCCTCCTCGGAACGCGCCCGCGAGATCGTGAGCACACCGCGGTCGACGGTGACGTCGATCTCGGCCTCCGTGAACCCGGGCAGTTCGAGTTCGAGACCGTAGCCCTCCTCGGTCTCGTACAGATCCGCGGCCGCCACGGAGCGGTTTGCCCGGTCGAGGTCGAGCAGGCCGTTGAACAGGCGGTCGAAGTCGAAGTCTCCGCGACGCCGGCTCGGGGCGCGATGAATGATGGTCGGTAGCATGGCGATCTTCCTCCGTGTCCTGTGGAACAGTCTTCCGTGACTCACCGCGGCGGCGCCTGGATGCCGGACCGCGGCACTGGAGAGGAACTGCAACCGCCGTGCCCGCTCGCGAGTCCGATCATCGGGGCGATCGCTGCCATCTTTGCAGGACCGCGATCCCGGAGACTGCCGCCCGGACCGAGTCCGCCCGGAGTCGCTTCAGGGTCCGCCAAATCGGCAGTCCTAGCGTTGCCGCGACACGATGTCAGAAGCGGACGCGGACGCCGAGTTGGGCGCGGCGGGTGTCGCCGAGGCCGCTCCGGATCGAGCCGTCGAAGTTGAACAGGAGTCCGGTCTGCGCGGTGTCGAGGAAGTTGTCGGCGCCGGTCAGGTTGAAGACCTCCAGAATGGGTTCGAGCGTGCGTCCGCCTCCGATGTCGAAGGCCTTCGAGAGCCGCAGGTCCCACGTGAAGAAGTCGTTCTCGCGCCGGAGCGTGTTGCGCCTGAGGACGGAACCATCGGCGCACACGCGGTCCGCCGGGGCGCCCGCGCGCTGGCCCGCCGGGGCAGCCAGCGGGTTCGCCTCGGTCGGGCCGCAACTCTCCGACATCGGCGAGGCGGAGAGATACCTGAAGACGTGGTTGAGGACGACTCCGCGACCCAGGTTGAAGAGCAGGAACCCGGTCATCTGGTGCCTTCGGTCCCGGATCGACCAGTGGTATTCCGGCTCGAAATCGGTTGCGGTCGCGTAGAATAAGTTGAAGGGATCGCGTTCGTTATCATCATCGGACCGGTCGAACCCCAGCGTGTAGTTCGCTTCGAAACTCAGCCTCCCGTCGAGCGCGGCGTCCCCGTGCAGTCCCAGCGTGATGGCGTTGTAGCGGGAGCGCGCGCTGCTCTCGGTCACGGTGACCGTCCCCAGTCCGTTCGCTCCCTCCGCGAAGGGCGCGCCGAGTTCCGCCGCGTTGCGGTCGACGAAGCGGAACAGGTTGTCCGTGCGGGCGTGCTGCAGCGAAACCGTCACAGCCGTGTTCTCGCTCAGCGCCCGCTCGACGGCGACGTTGAAGGACCAGGTCCGCGGCAGTTCGAGGTCGCGGTCCGCAATGTTGACGCCGGGCTGGAAGGGGGGTGTCCCCGGCGGGGGCGGCGTCAGGAATTCGCCGATCTGCGGCGGCGGCGGAAGGAAGGTCGCGTCGCTGGCCGCGAACTGCGTCCCCTGGAAGGCGCCGTTCGTCGTGCGGTGCTGCGCGAACACGAGCATCGGAATGCGCGAGAAGTAGGAGCCCGCGTTCAGGCGGACGAGCGTGCGCCCATCATCCCCGGGATCCCACGCGAGCCCGAGGCGCGGCTGGAAGTTGTCGAGGTCGTCCGGAATCGTCCCGTCCGACGGAAAGCCCGACGTCCCGATCCACGGTCCGTAGAAGGTGTCCGCCGGATCGATGAACATCCCGGGGTGCCACGACCCTTCCCAGCGCACGCCGAGGTTCAGCGTCAGGTTGTCGCGCGGGCGCCACGTATCCTGGATGAAGAGTCCGAGTTCGTGCATCGAGAAGTCCTGCAGTCCCAGCTGATCGGCGGGCGTATTCCCCAGTGTGAGGGCCTGCAGATAGAGCAGTACGGGGCCGGTGATCGCGGTTCCCGGCGGACAGACGCCTTCCGTGCTGTCGGAACCGTCGGAGCAGGTGACGTATCGGTTCCCCTGCGTGACGAAGTTCATGAATCCGTCGACGGAGGAGAACTTGTAGAGGCCGTTCGCGAACCCGATGAACTGCTGGCCGACCCCTGTCCGATTGTACTCCGCCCCGACCTTGAGCAGGTGGTCCCCCGCCAGGAAGGAGAGGTTGTCGACGAGCTGGATCCGGTGATCGTAGCCCGGGTCGATGGGGAGGAAGAAGGGCATCCCGATGCGGAACCCGTCCGCGAAGTCCATCGCGATGTCCGGGAAAGGGCGGCCGCCGATCGCGCCGAAGGCCGGCTGCGGCGGCGGGGCCGAGCCCGGAATCAGGGGTCCTTCGTATCCCCGGGGCCGGTCCTCGCGCGCGTACTGGACGCGAAACTCGTTGGAGATGGTGTTGGAGAGCTGCGACCGGAGGCTCGCGTTGATCGCGTGGGAGAAGTCCTCCTCGAGGCCGTTGGCGCTGAGCCCCCAGGAATCCACGTCGAACGTCCCGTTCGCCTGCTGGGACCAGGTGTAGTTGTACTTGAAGGATGCCTGGTGGCGGTCGCTGAGATTGAAGTCGAGCTTCGCGACGAGCGCCCGGTTGTCGTCGGTGCGGTGGATCGGGCCGAACTCGTCATCGAACAGGCCGGGCCACTGCGTTTGCAGGAAGTTCTCCAGCTTCGCCAGTTCCGAAGGGTTCACGACGTTGCGCGCGAACTGCTTCGTCTCGCTCGCTTCCTGCTGGTCGTAGGCGACGAAGAAAAACGCCTTGTCGCGCGCGATCGGGCCGCCGAAGGTGAAGCCGAACTGGCCGCGTCCGAACTCGGGCTTGCCGCCCCCGCGCTCGCTCGGGTAGGCGGTGGAGATCGCGTCCCACTGGCCGAAGTAGTGCGCGGAGCCGGTGAACTCGTTCGTGCCGGACTTCGTGATGACGTTCACGAAGCCTCCGGCGGATCGTCCGAACTCCGCCGACGCCCCCTGGTTCACGACGACGAGTTCCTCGATCGCGTCCTGGTTGAAGGTGAAGGCGGGACGCTGGCCGCCCCGTTGCTCGCCGAAGAAGGGGTTGTTGAAGTCGGCGCCATCCACGGACACGTTGTTGAAGATCCCCCGCTGTCCTCCGATGTTGAGGACTTGCCCGTCCGGACCCTGCGACACCGACACGCCCGGAGTGAGGAGCGTGTAGTCGAGGAAGTTGCGGCCGTTGTTGGGCAGATTGTCGACGACCTCCTCGGCGAGCCGATGGGCACTCGACGGGTCCTCGGTGTCGACGAGCGGTGTCCGGTCCGCGGTCACGGTGATCTCGGACACCGCGACAGGCCTGAACGCGAGCACGAGATCGAGGACCTCTCCCACGCGGAGCACGAGTCCCTCGGTCCGCTCGTCGCCGAACTGGCCCAGCGCCCGGGCGGTGACGTCGTAGATCCCCAGTGGAAGGAGCGTCCGCGCGAAGGCCCCGTTCGAGCCCGTCACCACGGTCGTCGTGAAGCCGGTCGCGCGGTGCTCGATGACCACGGCGGCGCCGGCCACGGGCGCTCCCACGGGATCGCGGACGACCCCGCGGATGACGCCGGTGGTCGCCTGGGCCTGCGCGGCCGCGTCCGCCGCGGCGGCGCAGCCCAGTGCGAGCACGGCGAACAGGAGGGTGGACCCGCGTCGGGAGGCCGGAACCCGGCATGGCCGCATGGACGACTCCTTCTCTTGGTGGTGGATACAGGCGTCGGGATTCGGGGCTGCTGAAGCTGTCGAAGATGGGCCCGGCAGGATTCGAACCTGCGACCTTGGGATTATGAGTCCCCTGCTCTAACCGGCTGAGCTACGGGCCCGGCGGAGCGTGAAACGTACGCGCCGCGACGCTCCGCACCAACGCCGCGGCAGCCGCCGCCGCATCGCCGCGGGATCGCCACGCTACCGCGCCGCGCTCACGGTGCGACCTCGACGGCGCCGGACGGCCCGTCCGACTCGATGACCTCTCCGATCACGGTAGCCGCGTAGCCCGCCGCGGCCAGCGCGGACGACGCGGCCGACGCCTCGCGCGCGGGCACGGCCGCCAGCAGCCCGCCCGACGTCTGCGGGTCGAACAACAGGGTCCGCAGGTCCCCGGGGACGGCGTCATCCCACCGCACCTGTGACGCGTACGCGTCCCGGTTCCGGGTCGTGCCGCCCGGCACGCATCCCTCCCCGGCGAGGTGTCGTGCTCCGGGGAGGAGTTTCGGCGCCGACGCCCGGATCCGGGCGCTCGCGTCCGAGGCCTCGCACATCTCGAGCAAGTGGCCAAGGAGCCCGAAGCCGGTGACGTCCGTCGCCGCGTGAACGTCGAAACCGGAAAGGACCGCCGCCGCCTCGCGGTTGAGTTGCCGCATGGAATCGACGGCGACGAGAAGGTCGGCCGGGTCGGCCACGCCGCGCTTGAGCCCGGTCGTGACGACGCCCGTGCCGAGCGCCTTGCCGAGCACGAGGGCATCCCCCGGTCGCGCGCCACCCTTTCTCCACAGGCGGTCGGGATCGCCGAGGCCGATGGCCACCAGGCCGAACTTCGGTTCCGCGTCGTCGATCGAGTGTCCCCCCGCCACGGCGATGCCGGCCTCGCGGCACACTTCACCCGCGCCGCGGAGGATCGCCCCCACCGTTTCATCGGAGAGGGTCCCGGCGGGAACGGCCAGGATGTTGAGCGCGAAGAGGGGACGGGCCCGCATCGCGTACAGATCTCCCAGCGCGTTCGCGGCGGCGATGGCGCCGAAGTCCGCCGGATCGTCAACGAGGGGCGTGAAAAAGTCGAGGCTCGCGACGATGGCTCCCCCATCGTCGAGCAGGTACACCGCAGCGTCGTCCGGACCCTCGAGTCCTACGAGGAGCCGGTCATCCGGAACGTGCGGAACGTGCTGCAGGATGCGGCCCAGATCCTCCGGGCCGAGCTTGCAGGCTCAGCCGGCTCCGTGAGAATACTGGGTCAGGCGGGCCGCTTCGGCCGAAGGCGAGTTCATGGCGACCGAAGCTACGGCAAGGTGAGGCGTCTTGCAGGCGTTCCTACCAGTTCCGCTCCACAACGGGATCCTGGAAACGGTTGCGGCCCATCACGCGGTCTCGGATCGCCGCCTCCGCGTCCCCCGCCTGTTCGAGAAGCGCGGCCGCCTGTTCGGGCGACAGCATCTCCATCTCGCCCGAGCCGGCCGCTGCCGCCGCGCCGGCGCCCGCCCCCTGTGGAGACTGTCCCTCCCCGCCCTGCTGCTCGTCGCCGCCGCTCTCCCCCTCTTCCTCGAGCCAGCGCTCGACGAGTTCGAGGTTCCAGCGCGCATCCTCATCGTCCACGCGACGGCGGAGGACTTCGCGGAAGGCTTCGCGCGCCGACTGGAGGGCGGCCCGGCGCGCGGAGGGGTCGCTCTGGGCGAGCCGGCCGTCGAGAGCCGTGCTGAGTCCGAGATTGTAGAAGGCGCTCTCGCGTACCTCGTCCCGCTCGCTGCCGATCGAGAGCTCAAGGGGCGCCTGGGCCTCCGCCACCTGCCCGTCATGGAGGAGGGCGGTCCCGTAGTTGTAGTGGTCGATCGGCCGGTCGGAGGAAGCGGCTCGCTCCCGGTAGCGTGCGACGACCTCGGATTCGGATGCCTGCGGGTCGCCGGCCCCGGCCTGACCTGCCGTCGGCCCCGGCGCAGCCTGCGGCTTGCCCGCGGCAAACGCCGCGAGTGAGGCCGCCGCGGCCGCCAGACCGCAGACCGTACGCATCCGTGTCGACTCAACCACGTGGCAGCAGGAACCCTTCTCCCCAGAGGCTGACGAAGGCGAGCAGAAGCAACGCCGCTACGGCGGCATCCTCGGTCGACGTCAGGGGTTCCCGGCCACCCTGGGCCAGTTCCCGTTCGATCGCCTCGATACCGTCCGCACCGTCAACATAGCGACCGCCGGTGCCGAGAGACATCTGCCTCAGCGACGCGGCGTTCAAACGTGTGATGACGGGGCTGCCGTCGGGTCCCTGAAGCACCGAAGCGCCGCCCCGCCGTCGCGCGGCCATCGTCGGGTCCAGCGATGCCTCGCGCGTCAGGGGAATCTGTCCTCCGAGTTCGGTTCCGATCCCCACCGCATGGATGACGATCCCCGCTTCCCGGGCCCTCCCGATCGCCTCGCCGAAGGGGGCGCCGGCGGTTTCCTCGCCATCGGAGAAGACGACGATCGACTTGCGGGCGCCGTCCTCTCCGCCGGCGAGGAGGTCGATCGCCTGCGTGAGGCCGGAGGCGAGCGAGGATCCGCCCAGCCCCACCGCCGCGGGCCGCACCCCCTCCGCCAGCATCTCGATCGCGCTCATGTCCGTCGTGAGCGGTGAGAGCACGTACGCGCGGCCCGCGAAGTAGACCACGCCCATCCGACCCTCCGTCCGCGTCGCGAGGCGGGCGGCCAACTGCCGCTGCACCTGCAGCCGGCTCGGCTCGACGTCGCCTGCCAGCATCGAGTTCGACGCGTCGAGCATCAGGATCGTTTCCGCCCCTCCCTCGTCGAGACGCCGGGCCTCGGTCCCGCCGGAACCGGAGGCGAGCGCGATCGCGGCGACGCCCGCGCCGAGCAGCGCCAGGCGAACGGGCGGAAGAGCGTGAGCCGGCAGCCGCACGTAGCGCTCCAGCAGCGACGCTTCGGCAAGTCTCTCGCGGTCCGCGCTCGACCGGCGCGACGCGAGCAGCCTGAGCGCTACGGCCAGGGCTCCGAGCAGGAGGGCGATCGGGAGCGGAGCCACGGTCAGGCCCAGACTCGGCGAGAGCGCGTCGCCGCCACGAGGAGTTCGAGCATGACGAGCGCGAGCGCCGCGATGAGAAGTTCCCGCCGCATCCCGACCCGCTCCTCCGTCCGCACCTCCTTGATCGGGGTGGTCTCGAGTTCGTTGATCCGTTCGTAGATCCGTGTCAGTCCCTCGGGATCCGTGGCGCGGAAATAGAGCCCCCCCGTGCGGGTCGCCATGCGATCCAGGAGTTCGTCGTTCACGTGCACGCGGATATTGGCGTACTGGTATCCGAAGGCGGTCCGGGCCACGGGCACCGGGGCGACCCCGTCGCGGCCGACGCCGATCGTGTAGACGCGGATGCCGAGGGAGGCGGCCGCGGCCGTCGCCTCTTCCGGCGAGATGCCGCCGCTGTTGTTGTCTCCGTCGGTGAGCAGAACGACGATGCGGGATTCGGGCTCCAGATCGCGGAGCCGGTTCGCCGCCGTGGCAAGCGCGACGCCGATGGCCGTCCCGTCGCGGAGTTGTCCGGCCTCCAGCCGTTCCACCGCGCTCCCCACGACCGCGTGATCCAGGGTCCCCGGGACCATGGTGAGGGCCTCGCCGGCGAAGGCGACGAGGCCGATCCAGTCCGACTCCCGTCCCTCCACGAAGCGAATGACCTCCCGCTTCGCGACTTCGATGCGGTTATCGGGCCGAAAATCCTCCGCCAGCATCGAACTCGAGATATCGACCGCCAGCATGATCGCCACGCCCTCGCGCTCCGACTCCACGCGCTCCCACACCCGCACCGGGTTGACGAGGGTGATGACGACGAGCGCGAGGGCGAGAGAGCGAAGGGCGGCCGGGAACCACCACCAGAACCGCCCGCGCCCGCGCCCCCGCGATCCGGTCAGACGGGCGATGTCGGGATACGGGAGACGGATCCTGCCCGCACTCATCAGGGCCCATCCCAGCGGCAGCAGCGCCAGCAGGAGGAGGAACGGCCAGCCGGGGAGCGCGAATTCGCTCACGGACCGCCTCCGTTCCCGTCCGGGTCGACCTCGCCGACACCGTCCCCCTCCGCCATGTCCGCGCGCACAAACGCCTCGCCGACGTCCAGGTCGCCGAGCGGACCTTCCCACTCCGTCCGCGTGCGCGCGAAACGGGCCAGAATCGAATGGCGCAGCGCCGCGACGAGCCCCGCGTCGGAGCCGCCGAGCCCGAGGAGTCCCTTCGAGGGCGCCCAGTCGCGCGTCACGTGCGCATAGCGCCGAAGCGTCTCCTCGTAGCCATCGTAGAATCGGTCGCCGCTCACCCGCTGCCCGATCCACCCCTCGCGGAGGCGGGCGAGGTCGCGAAGCGCGAGGTCGCCGGGGCCCAGAGGGACGTCGGCGGCGGCCGCGGCGCCACGGCCGCGGCCCCAGGTCCACCAGGCGAGTCCGGCGAGCGCCGCCGCGAGCAGGAGCAGCCACCAGGGCAAGGCCCGCAGGCTCAGGAGAGGCCGCGCATCCCTCAACTCGAGCGGATCATCCGCGGCCGGGAGCACGCTCACGACGGGAACCGCGGGCGGCTGCAGCCGGCGGACGACGCCGCCCGCCGCGGCAAGCTCCACCTCCACGGGCGGAATGACGAGCGTATCCGTGCGCCATGCGCGAATCGTGTACTCCGCTTCCCAGCGCCGACCCTCCTCAACGGACCGGATCTGTACCGGTCCCGTCTGCTCCATCGACTCCGGCCCGTCGATGAGCGCGGGGAAGCGAACCTCTCCGGCTCTCTCCTGCCCGACGATGAGGCGGACCGTGAACTCCTCGCCGACCCGCACGGACTCCGGGAGGACCGTCGCCTCGAGGTCGACCGCGGACTGGGCGGAGAGGCCCGGGGCGAGCCCCACCCCCAGCCCCACCCCCAGCCCCACTCCCAGCCCCAACCCCAGGCCGAGGGCCGCCCGGGCCGTCCATCGGCGCCCCCTCACCGCAGCCTCCGCCGGCCGCGAGCGGCGAAGAAGGCGGAGAGTCGGGACTCATACGGGGTATCGGTGCGCAACCGCATGAGGTCGACGTGGCAGTGCGCACACAGCCGTTCCAGCGCCCGCCCCCCCGTGGTCGAGTGCTCGGCGAGCCGCTGCCGAACCGCCGCATCTCCGAGGTCGACGACGGCCCGGTCCCCCGTCTCCGGATCCATGACCTCAACCCAGCCCGATGCGGGGATCGTCGCTTCCGCGGGGTCATCGACCGCGAGCGCAACGACATCGTGGCGGCCCGAGAGTCCCAGCAACGGCCGGGCCAGGTTCCCGGCGCCCACAAAGTCCGAGATCACGAACACGAGGGAGCGGACAGTCAGCATGCGCGCCGCGGTGGCGAGCGCGAGATCGAGGTCCGTCCCCTTCCCCTCCGGCTGGACGGACACGAGTTCATGCAGGAGGCGAAGGTTGCGGTTGCGGCCCCGAGCCGGCCGGACGTAGCGCTCGATCCGGTCGCTGAAGAGGAGCATGCCCACCGGATCTCCGGCACGCATCGCCGCGAGGGCGAGGATGCTCGCCACTTCCGCGACGAGATCGCGCTTCAGGGCCTTCCGCGTGCCGAACTCGTTCGATGCGGAGACATCGACGACGAGGAGGACGGCAAGTTCCCGTTCCTCCACGAAGCGCTTCACGTACGGGCGCCGCATACGGGCCGTCACCTTCCAGTCGATCGCCTGGAAAGGGTCGCCCGGCTGATACTCGCGGACCTCGGAGAACTCGATGCCGTGTCCGCGGAAGAGCGACGGGTACGGTCCGAGAGCCGGGTTGTCCATGAACCGCCGGCTCTTCAACTCCAGCCGCCGAACCTCTCTCGACGCGCCGGCGGAATCGGCCGTCGGCGCCGGCCGCCGCGGGCGCCACAGGAAGTCAGGCAGCCTCACGGCACCGGCACGGTCTCCAGGAGATGGTCGAGGATGTGATCGGCATCGATCTGTTCCGCCTGCGCCTGGAAGGTCAGGACGAGCCGGTGCCGAAGAACATCGCGGGCGATCGCCTTCACGTCCTCCGGAACCACGAAGGCTCGACCCTCGATGAACGCATGTGCGCGGGCCGCTCTCGCGAGGAATATGGTGGCGCGCGGCGAGGCCCCGAACTCGATCCAGTCCACGAGTTGCGCCAGGCCGCGGGCCGCGGGCTCACGCGTCGCGAGCACGAGTTGGAGGATGTAGTCCTCGAGCCGCCGGTCCACGTAGATGGCCGGAAGCATGGCGCGCGCGGCGAGGATGCGGCCGGGTTCCACGACGGCCTCGACGGGCGGCGGATCCTCGCCCGCCATGAGCTGCATGATGGACCGCTCCTCCTCGGGCGTGGGGTAGCCGACCCGGGTCTTGAACATGAACCGGTCCACCTGCGCTTCGGGAAGCGGGTACGTGCCCTCGTGCTCGATGGGGTTCTGCGTGGCCATGACGAGGAACGGCACGGGGAGCGGATGGGTTTCTTCTCCGATCGTCACCTGACGTTCCTGCATCGCCTCCAGGAGCGCGGACTGGACCTTGGCGGGGGCACGGTTGATCTCATCGGCGAGGACGATGTTCGCGAAGATGGGCCCACGCTTCGGAGTGAAGGTGCCCGTCCTCTCCTCCCACACGAGCGTGCCCACGACATCGGCGGGCAGCAGGTCCGGCGTGAACTGGATACGCCGGAACGTGGTGTGGATCGCCTCGGCGAGCGTGCTGACGGTGAGCGTCTTCGCGAGCCCGGGCACGCCTTCGAGCAGAATATGGCCACCCGTGAGGAGGCTCATCAGAACGCGGTCGAGGAGCGCATGCTGTCCGACGATCCGCTTGGCCAGTTCGTTTCGAACCTCGGCCACGAAGGTCCCCGCCTCCCGGATTGCAGCCTGCTGGGTCTCGAGATCCTCTCCCGAGATCCGTTGGGCCGTCCCGGCTTCTCCGTTCATGCGTCTTCTCGCTGTCGCGGTGATGGTCGGTCTGCCAGCCGCCCGATGTTCACTCCCGAGCCGCCGCGGAGCAAGCGGGACCCGCCGCCCGTCTGAGCGCCGCCCGTTCCTTCGCAGACAGCTCACGGGTCGCTCCCGCTGCGAGAGCGCCCAGCCGAATCGGCCCGAACGAGGTCCTGCGCAGCCTCCGCAGCGTGACGTCGAGCGAGGCGAGCATGCGCCGAATCTCCCGATTTCTTCCTTCGGCCAGGACGATCTCGACGGTGGGCGACGACGTATGCGGCGGCGTGATCCAGCCTGCGCGGCGGGCTCGCGCGGGCCCGTCTTCGAGTGCCACGCCGGCCCGCAGCCGATCCGGAAGCTCCGCCGGCACGGGCCCGCGGAGTTTCGCGTGGTAGACCCGCTCGATTCCGGTCCGCGGGTGGAGAAGCCGATGGACGACGTCCCCTTCATTCGACAGGAGGAGGAGACCCTCGCTCATGAAGTCGAGCCGGCCGACGTGAGGCAGGTGCCGGGTATCGGCGGGGAGCAGATCGTAGATGATCGGACGCCCGCCGGGATCGTGCCGGGTGCACGTGTACCCCGGCGGCTTGTGGAGCACCAGCCAAAGCACCGGCTTCAGGCGGATGCGGCGGCGGTCCACCTCGACCCTTTCGGCATCCGGGTCCACCGTGGTTCCGAGCTTCGTCACGACTTCGCCGTTCACGCGGACGCGACCGCCGGCGATGAGTTCTTCGCTCTTGCGCCGGGAAGCCACGCCCGCCCTGGAAAGGTATTTCTGCAGTCGCATGAGCCGTCCGCGCCTCAGTCCGCCGCGGGCTCTTCCCGGGGCGCGCCGTCGGCAAACGCCTCCGGCTCGGCGCGCACGAGCGCGACGGAGAGGTCCTCCGGCGCCGGGAGATCGTCCAGCGACTGCAGGGCGAAGTGGTCCAGGAAACGGGATGTCGTCCCGTAAAGGAGCGGCCGTCCGAGCCCCTCTCCCCGTCCCACGATCTCGATCAACTCCCAGTCCTGGAGCGTCCGCAGCACCGAAGTGGACGCCACGCCCCGAATCTCCTCGACCTCGATGCGCCCGATGGGCTGCCGGTACGCGATGATCGCGAGCGTCTCGAGTGCCGCGCGAGAAAGCGTCGGAGGCCGGGGCACGGAGTCGAACCGCTCCAGGTACGGCACGAATTCCGGACGCGTGAGAATCTGGAATCCGTCCCCCAGCTGGTAGACCTGGAAAGCCCGTTCGTCCGTGTCATAGTGCTCCCGCAAGGCGGCGAGCGCTTCCCGGACGCGCGGCACGTCGAGCGTTTCGTCTGCCCGGGCCAGTTCGCGCGCGGTGAGCGGCGTCTGACTGGCGAACAACGCGGCTTCCACGATCTGCTCGGGGCTCACCTGGCTCCCTCTCCCTCGTCGCCCCGCGAGCGGCGTCCGAACAGCCAGATCGCACCGAACCGCTTCACCTGCTCGATCTTCAGGAGCTGCTGCCTGGCGAGCTCCAGACAGGCGAGCAGCGCCGCGACGACGTGCTGCCGCTCCTGCCACGAATCGAACAGCCGATTGAACGGCACCCGCCGGCTCTCGCCCAGCAGGCGCCGGATGACGACGATCTTGTCCTCGACCGGGACGATGCGAATGGGGGCGATGTGCCGCGTCACGGGATCCGGACCCCGGATATCGCCGAGGACCGCAAGGAAGTCGTCGAGCGTCGTCGAGAGTTCCCGGCCGTCGGCCTCCCGCGGCGGTTGCGGAGGCAGGAACCCCTTGGACATGTGCCGCCGCCGTTCCAGTTCCGCCGAGCCCAGAGTCCGCGCGATCTCCTGAAACAACTCGTATTCCAGAAGACGCCGGACGAGTTCGGCCCGCGGATCATCTTCCCATTCCGCGTCGCTGCGCCCCGGCAGCAGGAGCTGGGCCTTGATGTGGACGAGGGTCGCGGCGAGCTCGAGAAACTCCCCGGCGCGATCGAGTTCCAGACGGTCGAGACCGTCGCTGAGAGCTTCGTGGAACTGCCGGGTGATCGTGGAGATCGGGATATCGAAAATGTCGATGTCCTGCGACCGGATGAGGTGCAGAAGAAGATCCAGGGGACCCTGGAACCGGTCGAGTTCCACGACGAAGGGCTGCGCCGCCAGTTGGCTCGGAAGTCGGTTGGGAACCGCCGTCAAGAAACCTCCCTGCGCGCTCGGGCCGGCGGAAACCGGGGATCGCCGGCCAGTCGGTGCGTATTTCGGCCCGCAATGTAGCACGGGCGTACCCGCGGCGAGTACCCCCGCCACACGCGTTCCGCTCACGCCGGGTTGGACGTATCCGGTAAGTCTGGTATGTTTCTTTGTTGATTTTCGGATGGATGGAAGGGTCCGCCTGTGGCCCGCACCCACCGCTGCCCGAGGAAGAGGAAAAAGAAGGAACCGAATGCCGAATAACGAGAGTCAGAAGAAGCGACTGCGACAGTCGCGCGCGCGCCGGCTCCGGAACCGCCGCGTGAGGTCCGAGATCCGGACCAGGACCAAGCAGATCCTCGCGACCGAATCGCGCGAGGAGGCGACGTCGGCGCTGTCCGACTTGTACCGCGTGCTGGACAGAGCCACCCGCCGCAACGTCATCAAGGCGAACACCGCGGCCCGCCAGAAGGCCCGGGCGGCGCGTCATGTCAACGGCTTGGCGTAAGCGGCCGGGACAACTCAGGCAGGGGCGGATGAGCTTCGGAACCGGGTCTCGCCGCCGACGATCGTACGCTTCACGCGTCCCGTCACCCCCCACCCGCTGAACGGGGTGTTCCGGCTCTTCGAGCGGAAGCTCGCGGGGTCGACCGTCCACGCCTCCTCCGGATCGAAGAGGACGAGATCCGCCCGGCTGCCGGCGCGCAGCGTGCCGCCTTCGATCCCCATCAGCCGGGCCGGCGCCGTGGACATCCGCTCGATGAGATCGAAGAGCGTGAGGTCCCCCGGCTTCACGAGTTCGCCGATGCACACGGAGAGGGCGGTCTCAAGACCGACGATGCCGAAGGGCGCGTCGTCGAACTCGCGTTCCTTCTCCTCGTAGTGGTGCGGCGCGTGGTCCGTGGCCACGCACTCCAGCACGCCATCGATGAGCCCCTGACGCACCGCGAGGCGGTCGGCCTCGGAGCGAAGCGGCGGGTTCATCTTGGCCTCGGTCCGGTAGCCGCGCACCGCCTCTTCCGTCAGCGCGAGGTGGTGAGGTGAAGCCTCGCCGCTCACCCGCGCACCGCGTTCGCGCGCGAGGCGGATGAGTTCGACCGCTTCACGGGTCGAAACGTGCTGGACGTGTACGTGCCCGCCCGTGAGTTCCGCGAGATAGATGTCCCGCGCCACGATCGTGGCCTCCGAAGCGTTCGGGATCCCGCGGAGACCGAGCGCCGTGGCCACGGCGCCTTCGTTCATGACCCCCCCGGCCGAGAGCGCCATGTCCTCCGCGTGCTGAAGGACGGGGATCCCGAAGGACTGCGTGTACTCGAGCAGGCGCCGCATGAGCGCCGGATCGTGGATCGGATGTCCGTCGTCGGTGACCGCGACCGCGCCCGCCTCGACCAGGCCGCCGATCTCGGTCATCTGTTTGCCGGCGAGGCCGAGCGAGGCGGCCGCCACGGGACTCACGCGCGCCCCGCCCTCCCCCTTCCGGGCCCAGCGACGCGCCTCTTCCCGCACGAAGCCGACCGCGGCGGGGTCGTCGAGGGGCGGATCCGTGTTCGGCATCGCCCAGATCGTCGTGAAGCCGCCCGCCGCCGCGGACTGCGCCCCCGTGCGGATCGTCTCCTTGTGCTCGGCTCCCGGTTCCCTCAGGTGGACGTGCACGTCGATCAATCCCGGGGCGACGACGAGTCCCCGCGCATCGATCCGGGGGATGCCGTCCGGCCCCGCGACGCCCTGCGCGACCGTCTCGATCCGTCCATCCCGCACGAGAACGTCCCGCACGTCGTCCGTCCCCGTGGAGGGATCGATCACCCGGCCTCCGGCGAGGAGCAGCGACCGGCTCACGGTCCCGCCGCCTTCGCGTCTTCGGCCAACTCCGGGCGCCCGCCCGCGAGCAGATAGAGGACGGCCATGCGCACGGCGACCCCGTTCGTCACCTGCGGGAGGATCACCGAGCGCGGACCGTCGGCCACATCGGAGTCGATCTCGACGCCCCGGTTCATCGGCCCGGGGTGGAGGACGATCATCTCGTCGCCGGCGCGACCGAGGCGCTCGGAGCTGACGCCGAACACGCGGTTGTACTCGCGCAGCGACGGGACGTAGCCGCCCTCCATCCGCTCCAGCTGAAGCCGCAGCACGTAAAGCACATCGCACCACTCGATCGCTTCCTCGATCGAGCCCAGCCGTTGCACGCCCAGTTCCTCGATCCCGGCCGGAATCAGGGTGTGCGGTCCGCACACGGCGACCTCGGCCCCGCATTTCAGGAGGCCCCAGATGTTCGAGCGCGCGACGCGGGAGTGCAGGATGTCGCCGACGATGCAGACGCGCCGACCCGCGATGGCCCCGAACCGGTCCCGGATCGTCAGCAGGTCCAGGAGGGCCTGCGTGGGATGCTCGTGCTGGCCGTCGCCCGCGTTGATGACGTTGGAGGGAATCCGGTCCGCGAGGAACTTCGCCGCCCCGGACGACCCGTGACGCACGACGACCATGTGAATCCTCATCGCCTCGAGGTTGCGCGCCGTGTCGACGAGCGTCTCGCCCTTCTGCACCGAGGAGCCCGCGGAAGAGATGTTCACCGTATCGGCCGAGAGCCGCTTCTCCGCGAACTCGAAGCTGATGCGGGTCCGGGTCGAGGGTTCGAGAAAGAGGTTGACGATGGTCTGGCCGCGGAGGACCGGCACCTTCTTGATCTTGCGCTCGCTGATCTCCTTGAAGGGTTCGGCGGTATCGAGAATCGCCTCGATTTGCCTGCCGGTGAGGGATTCGAGCCCGATGAGGTCCTTGCCGAGCCCGAGTTCCCGGCCCTGGGTCGTCATCGTCCCGCCTCCGAAGCGGCGGGGACGGCGACGATGTCGACACTCCAGTCGCCGTCCGTGTCCGCGACGCGCACCGCCACGTCCTGGTTAGGTCCGACTTCGATCACGCGGCCCACGTAGTCGGGCTGGATCGGGAGCTGGCGGCCCCCGCGATCCACGAGGACGCAGAGCTGGATTCGGCGGGCACGACCGAAATCGGACAGCTCCTGGAGCGCGGCGCGGATCGTTCGTCCGGTGTGGAGCACGTCATCGACGATGACGATGTGCGCGCCTTCGATGGACTCCGGAATGCGGGTCGTGCCGACCAGGGGGAGCGCGCCGACCTGCCCGAAATCGTCGCGATAGAGCGTGATGTCGAGCGAACCGATGGGAACGCGGCCGCGGGTCGGCTCGAGGTGACGGCCGATCTCGGCGGCGATCGAATCGCCGCGACGGTGGATACCGATGAGGATGAGGCGGGCGTCGGGCTCGATCGCCCGGTCAAGCTGCGCGGAAAGCTCGGCAAGGAGCCCTCGGGCAGCGGCCTCGTCGAGGACGTTGTGCGTCAGTTTCGTCTCGGCTTCGCTCGATCCGTCGCGGGCGGCTCGGCGCTTGCGCGGCCCCGGTCGGGCGGGAGTATAGAGCGCGCCCCCGCCGCGATCAACGTCCGGGTCCTGCCTTCGGATCCGGCGTTCGGGTCCGGCGTTGACCCTCGCGAGACCGTCCCGGTAGGTTCGGGCATGCGAATGAGATCGCGCTCCCCATCCCGCTCCCGATCCCGCTCCCGATCCACTCTACCGCGGCGCGCCGGGGTATCGCTTCCGGTCCTTGCCTTTGCCGCGCTCGCGTTTTCGCCCGGCCCCGCCGCCGCGCAGGACGCCCCCGCGCTCACCGTGGATGGGCCCGCCGTCGTCCTGACCGGCGTTCCCTTTACGCTCACGCTCCACACGGAGGATGGGGAGAACGCCCGCTATCGCGTAACATCCGCCTCGGGCCGGGAACTCGCCGCGGGCACCCTGCCGCTTCGGTCCGAGACAACGGTCAACGGCCTGCGGGCCGCGCGGGGCGACCTCCCGCTGACCGTGGAAGTGGCATCGGATCAGGGCACGGTGAGCGAGACGGTGGATCCTCCGCGGTTCCCCGGCTGGATCAGTCTGTTGCCGCCGATCATCGCCATCGCCCTCGCGCTGATCTTCCGGCATGTCGTGGTCTCGCTCTTCTTCGGCATCTGGCTGGGCGGCTTCTTCATCGCGGGACTCAACCCCGTGGCGGGGCTCTGGCGGACCGTGGACACCTTCATCGTTCCCTCGCTGGCGGACCCGGACAACGCATCGATTCTCATGTTCTCCGCCCTGCTGAGCGCCATGGTGGGCGTGATCTCGCGCTCCGGGGGCACCCGCGGCATCGTCGAAGCCGTGCGTCCGCTCGCAACGACACCGCGCCGCGCACAACTGGCGACTTTCTTCGCGGGCATCGGCATCTTCTTCGACGACTACGCGAACACGCTCATCGTCGGGAACACCTTCCGCCCGATCACGGACAAGCTGAAGGTGTCGCGGGAGAAGCTGGCCTACCTGGTGGACTCGACCGCCGCGCCCGTCGTTACGATCGCCTTCGTCTCGACCTGGGTCGGGTTCGAGATCTCGCTCATCCGCGACGGACTCCGGATCGCCGCCGAGCAGACCCCCGACCCCGCGCTGGCCGGGGCCCTGGCATCCGCGAGTCCGTTCACGGTCTTCCTGAGCACCATCCCGTTCCTCTTCTATCCCATCCTCGCCCTGTTCATGGTCGCGGCGGTCATCGTGACGCAACGGGATTTCGGCCCCATGCACGGCGCGGAAATGAGGGCACGCACCGGCGGCGGCGTCTTCCGGCCGGGCTCTCAGCTCATGGTGAACTCCGAGGAGACGGGACTCGACGCCCCGGAAGGCGTGCCCCTGCGCTGGTACAATGCGGCGATCCCCGTCCTGACCGTCGTCGTAACAGTCCTTCTGGGGCTCTATTTCGACGGCGCCGGCGAGGTGGGCCGCGGCGCCTCCCTCTGGGACACGTTCGGCGCGGCGGATCCGTTCAAGGCGATCCTCTGGGGCTCGCTGGCCGGCTGCCTCGTCGCGATCGGGCTGGCAACCGGGCAGAGAATCCTCTCGCTCAGCCAGGCGCTCGACGGCTGGCTCGCCGGCATTCGAGCGATGACGATGGGCTTCGTCATCCTCACCCTCGCCTGGTCCCTCGGCGAGGTGACGAGTCAGCTCGCGACGGCGCAGTACCTGACCCAGAT
>LXNJ01000168.1_pt1 | contig 47837 bp, 43 predicted proteins | sample 809081 | NCBI WGS metagenome assembly LXNJ01 (sample SAMN04870510, study PRJNA318959) | sponge metagenome | biome: sponge; feature: marine sponge reef; material: water | host: Petrosia ficiformis | place: Greece: Milos, Mediterranean Sea | collected 2013-05-29 | depth 5-7 m | reverse complement strand
CCGCCCCTACGAAATTCCTTCGCCAGAAAATAAACAGGGGCGGCCCCTTCTCGGGACCGCCCCTGAAAGCCGTTCTTTAATCCTTCCCTACCAGCGCAGCGAACCGCGAAGGGTCACGCCGTGAACCGGGTCGGCGTTCACGCGCTCGCGCACGTCGCCCTCGAGGCTCATGCTCAGGCGCTCGCCCATCCGGAAGCGTCCGCCCACGCGGTAGGCGCCGTTTCCACCCTCGGACACGGAGAGGCTTGTGTAAGGCGTCAGCAGACCGCCCCAGGCGTCCAGGCCGTAGCCCACCTCCGCGCGGACGCGGGGGTCGAGGTCCTCGATTTCCTCTCGCGCCAGACGCGAGGCGTCTTTGATGCCCCACAGGCGCGCGGCGCCGCCTGCGGTCTCGCCCACGGCGGGCTGGACGGTGATCGCGAGGCCCCGGCCCGACTTGCCCCGGGCGATGCGGATCATGCCGCCGATTCCCCAGTCACTCACGTCTTCTTCCTCGTGGGTGATGAGACCCCGCGCATTCACCTCGAACGTCAGTCCCATACCCGGATTCGTGAAGCGAATGCTGCCGCCCACTTCGACGCCCAACCCCTCGTCCACGTCGCCTCCGTCGTGGCGCAGGCCTGCTTCGACTGAGGGCCGGAACGTACCACCGCCTTCCATGGCGACTTCGCGCGAGGCCTCGAGCATCACCCTGAGACGGCTCGACTCCGCCGAGATGGCCTCAAGCCCGTCCTTGGCGTCCGAGTCCATCTGCGTGAGGAGGACGTCTGATTTGACCGCCAGGTCGAATCCGCCCATCTTCGTGAGCGCGCCGCGAACCCCGAACGCGCCCATGCGCATATCGATGTCGGTCTCGTGCTTCTGCCCGCTCTCGCTATCCGTCTCGTCGAGCGTCATATCGCCCTGGCCCATGCCCAGGATTCCCCACAGCGAGAGCCGCTCGCTCGCCTCGTAGCGCAGGTAGGGATGTACGCTCGTGAGGGTCGCCTCGAGCTCGCTTCGTCCATCGTTCCCGAAGCCGCCGTCGCCGCTCGAACGCGATAGCGCAACGCCCGCGAGCAGCTTGCCCTTCTCGTAGTCCACACCGAGCATGGCCGTCGTCACGTCGCCCTCGATAGCGGCGTCGCCGCCGCCCTCGAACGAGCTCTGCGCGCCGCGGCCCCAGATCGACCACCTGCTGCCCGCCGCCTCCGCGGCTTCTTTGGTCGAGGCGAGATGGAACGTAGCGCCCGAGAGAAGCTGGTTCATCGTCATCTCGCGGTAGGCGCCGGTGGAATCCTCCTCCCTCATAGTCAGCCGGTTCGCGGTTCTTGCGCGCGCAATGCCGTGCGGGTCGATTCCATTATGCGCGAGCGATGCGAAGCCCAGGCCCGCGCCTTCTTTCGTCAGGTAGCGTTCCGGATCCGCATCGAGCTTCACGGTCTGGCCGCCGAGCGTCATCTTCGCCCCGTCCGGCGCGGGCGCGTTCAGGCGGCTCGATATCATGTCCACCGCCTGGCTTCCCACCGCGCGGCCGAAGCGCGCCAGCCAGCCCCGCGCCGCCGCCAAACTCTCCTCCGACACCGCGCCTTCGTCGCCGTAGATGCCCGCGCCGACGATGAACGAGTTGGTTTGCGGAGGGAATCCGGGGATTTCAATCGTTGTGGTGAGCAGGCGCGCATAGGTCACCTTGGGCACGTCTGCGCTGTCGGTGTCGTCGTCGGGGTTGTCGAAGAAGTACCGCACGAAGCCGCCCTCATCCCCGCTCTGTTGCGCCACCTCGATGATCTGCGGCAAGATGAGTTCTCCGGTCACTTCGTCTCTCAGGGTTTGCGTCGGCGTCTGGAATTCGAACCTGTCCGGGAACCCTCCGTGAAGGTGCGTGTAACCGGTCGGATCCATCACGAACAAATAGACGGGGCCGTGCCGCCAGGGCGGACGCCTCAGAATGCTTCTCGCGATTCCGATGGCTCCGGTGGGGTTATCATTGAAGAGCCTGAGCAGGTGGTCTATCGCCCCGTTCACGAATTGCTTGAGCGTTGCGCGGTCCACCACCTGGTCGGCCCTGACGGGAGGCGTGCCGGGGGCGAGGGTTTCCGGCGCGAAGTGAGTTTCCTGAAGGTCCACGCCTGCGAGCAGGATGTAGGGAATGGCCGTGCCGTATCCCACGGCGTAGCCGCCGATTCCCGGAATCTGGCCGCCGTTCGCGATCGGGAAGCTTCCTGTTGCGGCCACTTTGCCCAAGGCGGTCCTTACTTCGGCCTCGGTAGTGGCAGTGATTCCCAGCGCACGGAGGATGGCCCCATACACCGTGGGTTGGAGCGGTCTGCCTCCCGTCGACATATCGTTACCATTGAAGAACACCCTGCCGTCGAGAGAAACGCTGACGAGGTAAGTGGAGCCAGACTTCCAGGGCCCCTCGTTCCTGGCGATGCAGCCGGCGTAGCCCAATTCCCCAGGCGTCCTGATGGAGTCGAAATATTCTTTCGCAGCCAGCGCGAAATCGCGAAGACTGTCGCCGCCCGCCGCCGCCTGAGCCGCCGTTACGCCCGGGGTGGCGAGTGGGTTGTCGGCAAGGCCCGCCGGACGCGGGCAGACGTCCTCCGCCACCGTGCTCGGGTCGCCGTAGATGCCCGCGCCGAAGATGAGCGGGTATTCGAACGTGGTGCCATCCGGCCTCTGCACTCGAAATACATGCTGACGCGCGTAGGTCACCTTGAGGGTGTTGAAGTCGTCGTTCGGGTCGTCCGGGTTGTCGAAATAGTACTGGACGAAGCCGCCTTCCTCGCTACTTCTAGCGGTCTGGATGATCTGCGGCAAGATGAGCCGATTGGTGATTTGGTCTCTCAGGGTGTCCGTGGGCCTGCGGAATTCGAATCTGTCAGGGAAAGCTCCGTGAAAGATCGTGTACCCGGTCGGCTCCATGATGAAGAGGTAGACGGGGCCGCTTCTCCAGGGTCCGTTCGGATCCCTCAAAACGCTCTTTACCTGATTGAACGCAGCGCGGCCTTCTGAGCGGAAAGTAGTCAGGACGTAGTTCGTCGCTTCATTCACGAAGGTCTTGAGCGTTGCGCGGTCCACTACCTCGTCGGCTCGCACTGTCGGGTCGCCTGGGTCGATGGTTTCCGTGTCGAGGTGTGCTTCCTGAATGTCGAGGCCTGCGACGAGGATGAGCGGGTCACCCCCTGCCCGCCTGAAGCCGACGGCGTAGCCGCCGCCGATCTGCGCCGGCAAGGCGCCGCCGTTCGGATTCGAGAAGTTTCCTGTCGTGCGCAATGCGGCAGCGCCTGTCGCAGTGGCGATCGCCGCCCAAACAGGGCGCTTGAGCGGCCTGCCGCCCAATGCCGCCTTGTCCGAGTGAAAGAACACCCTCCCCTCGGTATTTATAGTGACGAGATAGGTGTCGCCGGACTTCCAGGGGCCATCCTGCCTGACGACGCAAGCGTTGTGCGCCAGTTCCGGCCCTCTCTGGACGCTCTCCATATACCGCTTCGCCACCAAGGCGAAATCGCTGAGGGTGGCGGAGCCCGCCTCCACCTGTTCCGCCGTGATGCTCGGGGTGGCGAGAGGATTCGCCGCGACGCCGGCCGGGAGCGGGCAGCCTTGCGCCACCGCACCCCCTCCTTCCCCGTAGATGCCCGCGCCGATGATGAGCCTATCCTCGTAAAAGGTTCCATCCGGCAATGGGATTCGCACTGCGTACTCGCGCACGTAGCTCACCTTGAGGGTGTTGAAGTCGTCGGTGGGGTCGTCGGGATTGTCGAAATAATACTCCACGTAATCGCCGCTCTCTCCCGCCGCCGTCGCCGTCTGGATGATTTGCGGCAGAATGAGGTCTCCGGTGCGCTCGTCCCTCAGGGTATTCGTCGGGATCTGAAGCTCGAACCTGTCCGGGAACGCGCCGTGAAAGAGCGTGTAGCCTGTGCGCTGCATGATGAAGAGATAGGTGGGGCCGTGCCTCCAGGGGCCGTTCGGGTCCCGGAAGGCGACCCTTATTTTCGAGGCGGCGGAGATGTCCCCGCTTTCGCCGATCTTCTTCGCGAAATCCGCTGCTTCATCGACGAATTGCTTGAGCGTCGCGCGGTCGGTGACATCACGGGCCGTTATCGCGGGCATGCCGGGGTCGATGATTTCCGGCGCGAGGTGAGATTCCTGGATATCGAAGCCGACCAGCAGGATGGATGGAGCCCGGGTAAGGGGGGCGATGTATCCGACGGCGTAGCCGGATGCGCCCCGAAAGCCGACTGGACCTGCATCGAACGAGCCGCCTTCCGGGTTCGGGAAGGTTCCCGTTGCGGCCACGCTCCCCAGACCGGCTTGTATGGCGGCCGGGCTGGTGACATCGATTCCCAGCCCGTGGAGGATCGCTCCATAGATCACGGGGTTGAGCGGTCGGCCTCCCGTCGACATATCGTTCGTGTTGATCCACACCCTGCCGTCGAGCGTCAGGGTGACGGTATAGGTGGAGCCGGAAAAGAAAGGCCCCCCTCTGAGCCTGAACAGGCATGCGATGTACGACGCCTCATCGATGTTCCTTGAGGGAGCCGTCGTGGCGCTTAACGCCGCCAGGGCGAAGTCCTTCAGTTTGGAGGGGTCCGCATCCGCTTCGGCGGCCGTCGCGCTCGGGGTCGGTAATTCCGGGATGCCGGGTCCGCGCGGGCACTCCTGCGCGAAGGCGGCGGGCGCGGCGGAAACGATACCGATCAGAGCAAGAATACATGCCGCTAAAAGCATTCGTCTTGGAAAATTCATCGCAGATCCTCCGGTGTGTAGATTTTTCTCTCATGCAATCCCTCCCTCTTCGGTCGGGATTGACCTCGTGTCTCAGTCCGTCCGCGCCGGGAAGCGCGCCGGGGCGTTCGTTCGCGCAGACAGCCGGCCTCATCGAGGCGTGGACGAGATGCTTTGTTTTGTTTCCCGATCAAAAACGGGCGTGATATGGATGCAAACAAAATTGAATATACGATTAGATTACGACAGGCGGCGCGAAGGAATCAATATATTTTAATATTATATTAGTAAATAACAGGTGATTTAGCGTGCAAATATACTAATATACGCAATATGTCCGGCGTGATCCTCCGGCCTTCCTGCACGGCAGGGCCGTGCCGCGCATTTTCCCGCATTTGCGGTCAGGGGTTTTCGTTGGAATGATCCAGAATACCCCGCAAGGGGAAAGGCGTTCTCATCGACCCGGGGAGGGGAGAAAATGGAATGTGCGATTCGGCGCCGGCGGCGCGATCTTCCTTCCCCCGCTCCGCAAACCGCAATCGCTCACCCCCCGGTCACGACACACCCCCGTTCCCCGCTCGCGTCAAACGCCGTTCCTCCTGCCCCGGTCGGGAAAGACAGGATCGATCGGGCGCGAAAACCCCCGCTCATCGCTCGGGTTTCGCCCGGCGAGCCCCTGAATCGAGACGAGTCGGAATTTCTGAAAATATAGATAAATACAGATAATTTCACGGGGTTATTCGATAAATTTCCGTAAATTTTCGAGGGGAAATGCGGGGAATTGCGGGGAGTAGCGGAAGCGGGACGCGCGCAATTGCGGGGAGTTGCGGGGGTGAAACCCACGAAAAACGCTGGTCCCGCTTCTTTCGAATATCCGTTCCCCTCCCTCGGAATCAGTGAACGATTCGACAAATATGTGAAAATAAAATCGGGAGAGAGACCGCAAAACGCGAGTATTTACAATGACTTGAAATTCAAAGCGGCTCCGGAAGCCGCCAGATGCGCGGGGAGGCGAGTTCGACGCTGTTCCCCGCCGGGTCCCTGAAATAGATGGAGCGCCCGCCGCCGGGCCAGTCGACTTCCTTTTCGACCCCCACACCCTGCTCGGCCAGCCGCTCCCGCCAGGAGGGCAACTCGGCCTCGCGGATGGAGAACGTCACGTGCCCCGGCCCCGCCGCACCGTGCGTCGGCACGCCGAGCCTCATGTCGGGCCGGGCGGTCGCTTCGGGGTTGAAGACGAGGAAGACGGCATGCGGCCCGCAGCGAAAGAAAACGTGGCGGCCCGGCGCTTTCTGGAACGCTTCGAGGCCCAAAACGGAGCGGTAGAATGACTCCGCCGCATCGAGATCTCCGGCGTAGATGCACGTCTCCAGGACGCCTGCGACATTCAGGCTCAACTCATTTGCCCTTCCATTCGGGTTTTCTCTTCTCCATGAAGGCGCGCAGGCCCTCTGCCTTGTCCTCGGTCTCGCATAGCGCGCCCTGGGCGAATTTCTCGAGCGCCAGACCCGCCGTCATGCTGCCCTCCATGCCGTAATGCACCATGGCCTTCATGAACTGGGGCACGAAAGGCGCGTAGGCCGCGAGTTTTTCGGCCATTTTTTTGACGGTGGGCATAAGTTCATCCGGCTCGACCAACCGGGTGATGAGGCCGATTTCGAGTGCATGTTTCGCATCGATGGTCTCCCCCATCAGGAGCATCTCCATCGCCCAGGCGCGCCCGATGAGGCGGGGCAGGCGCTGCGTGGCGCCACCGCCCGGGATGATGCCGATTCTCCCCTCCGGCGTGGCGAACCTTGACTGCGGCGTCGCGACCCTGAGATCACAGCCGAGAGCGACCTCCAATCCCCCGCCCATGCAGTAGCCGTTGATCGCCGCGATTGTCGCCTTGGGCGTTCTCTCCAGTCGCTCCGCCACCCCTTGCACAAGCGGGGTGAGCGCAATGGCGAGGTTTCGGTGCTCGACTTCTTTTAAGTCCGAGCCCGAGGCGAACGCCTTATCGCCCGCCCCGGTGATGGCGATGACGCGGACGGCTTCATCATCCGCCGCATCGGCGATGGCGGCGTGGAGATCGTCCAGTGTGGTCAGGGATATGGCATTATGCCGCTCGGGGCGGTTGATGGTGATAAGGGCGAGTGGCCCTTCGATTTCATATAATAGGTTCTCGTATGGCATGGCCGTCCTTTCATCTGTGTGACCGGGCGGGCATTGTATGGCTCTTTTGGCGGGAAGGAAAAGCATGGTGCAAAGAAAAGTGAGGGAAGTTACGGTGTGTGCGCCACGGCGGTACGGGCGGTATCGCTATTTTCTGGAGGTGCGGATTATGGGGGAGCCTGCCTCAACGCTTACTGTGATTCTAAAGAACCCATCCACTGCGTCGGCCGAAAGTAGCGACCCCACCGTGGGAAAAGTCGAAGCCTGGGCGCGCAAGAACAAATTCTGCCGCATCCGGTACGTGAATCTCTTTGCGCTTCGCTCTCCTTATCCCGAAGAGCTGAACGCACATTCCTACCGGGTGATGGTAGGGCGAGAGAACGATGCGTGGATTGAGAGGAGCCTCCAAGGCGCGGACGTCATGCTGGCCGCCTGGGGGAATCCGAACGGCGTGGATCCCGCGAAATACGAGAAAAGAATCGCCCAAGTCTCGCGTCTACTGGAGGGGGCCTGCGTCCGCGCCCTGGGGCCTCCTACAAAACGAGGCTACCCCCGGCATGGTCTCATGTGGAACGGGGAGCTTCCATTGCGCAAATGGCGACTCGACCTTTAATTCTCTCTCACAATCTTGTTTTGCAGGACGCCGATTCCCTCGATTTCAAGTTCAATGACGTCTCCCGGTTTAATCCATTTATCAAGATCCGCCCCGCAGCCAGTCGCCACTGTGCCAGAGCCGAACATCTCGCCCGGAACGAGTTCTTCTTCCATCGAGGCGTACTCGATCATCTTGTTCCATGAATAGTAGGCGTCGCCCGCGTTGCCCCGGCTCCATTCCTCACCGTTTACGCGGGCGATCATCACCGCGTCGGTGGGGTCGAACTCATCCGCCGTCACGACGCAAGGTCCGATCGCCGTGCCGAAATCCTTGCCCTTGTGGGGTCCTAGCCAGTTTTTCATCTCTTCAATCTGGATGTCGCGTGCGCTGAAATCATTCAGCACGCTGAAGCCGAATACGTGATCCATGGCGTTTTCCTGCGGGATGTCCTTGCCGCGTTTTCCGATGAACATGGCGAGTTCGAGTTCATAGTCGAGTTTTTCGGTGTAGTGCGGCCATTTGAGATCATCATCCGGGCCGATGATGCTCAGGCGGTTTCCCTTGTAGCAGGAAGGAAGCTCGTACCAGGTGGGGTCGATGGCAGTGTTTCTGCGACGCGCGCCCGCGGCCTTGTGGCCCTCGTGGATGAGAAAATCGCGAAATGTGACAGGCCGGGGCACCGGTGCGAGCAAACGAACCTCTTGAATGGAGAAGGTAATTTGCTCTCCATCCGGCCCGCGTCTGGCAGGACTCGCCAGAATGTATTCCTGCGCCGCCCGGGCGGCTTGGAGGGATGGTTCCCCGCCCGCCATCAGTTCGCACATGTCCTGTGGAAGCCTGAAATCGGCATATTCGCTAAAACGAGGCTCCACACCTTCTTCCTGAAGGAGCGCAGCGTAGCCGTGGGCGAGGTCCAGGGCGATTGGGCCGCCCGTGTCCTCCGCCAGAGCGCCGACACGGGGGACGTTTCCGAGAGGGGTAGAGATTTCGAACGTGATGAATTTCATTACTCTCTCCATGATTGAGGCAGGCGATACGAGAGTTTTCAGATTGCCCGGAAAATAGCACAAATCCCCCCGTGCGGGGAGGCGAATCTCACCGGAGTCCTGAGGCCATACATCCTGAATACTGGAAGTTGTAAAAAATTCCTCCGGGGCTTGACTTCGACCATGGCTGTGGGTAGTTTTAAGCGTTTTTCGGGGCAAGATATCTAGGCATGCCCCTGAAAACCATACGATTTCATACGCCATTCCCCGACGGTTTTTCGTGGAAGCGCCCGAATCTCCTTGGGATGGGTCTGTGCCCTATAGGGCATCATGCAGAGGAAGCGATGGTCCGCCTTTTCCGTTTGAAACGATTCGCTTTCGGCCTGACGCCGATTCTAATGCTACTGGCCGTACCGTCCATATCCTGGGCTGCGAGCGCCCCCACGAGCGGTTTCGGCGCTTGGCTCGCGAGCTTCAACGTGGGAAGCGGCGCCCTCGTCATCAATCCGATCGTCATCCTGATTCAGTGGTCCAACTTCCTGATCCTGTTGATCGTCCTCAACAAAATACTGATTAAACCACTGCTGAGTCACATGGAATCGCGTGACGCGCAGATCACCGGCGACCTCGAAACTGCCGAGCGCGACAGGAGCGAGGCGGCGGGCTACATCAGCCAGTACGAGGATGCCTTGGCGGAGATTCAACGCGAGAATACGGAAGCCCTCATCGCGCTCCAGCAGGAGATGACAGAAGCGACCCGCAATCGCCTCGATGAGGTTCGTGAGCGAACGAACCGTGAGATAGAGGAAACGCGTCAGTCCATCGCGGCGCAGGCGAAACAGGCGGCTTCCGAACTCGAGAGTAGCGCCAGCCGGCTGGCGGGTGAAATCGCCACGAGGCTTGCGGGCCGCAGCATCGCATAGAGGATTCGACAAGCCGTGCTTTCAGAGAAAAAATTCAGCAGCCTCTTGGGCCTTCTGGTTCTTGTGGCGGCCCTGCTTTCTGCGGAATGGGCCCTGGCCGCGGAGGCCGGAGCTCACGCCAAGGCGTTCAGCTTCACCGAGGAGCTCTTCAAGCTCGTCAACACGCTCATCGTCGTGGGCATTCTCTACAAGGTCGCGTATCACCCCATCAGGAACTTCCTCAAGGACAGAAGAGAGGGAATACGCAAGGCGCTCGAGGAATCCCGGGCGGCCCGCGAAGAGGCGGAAAAAGAGCTTGCCGAACAACGTTCCAAGGTGGCCGATCTGGAAGCCGAACTCGTGCGCGTTCGCGAACAGGGTGAGAAAGAGCGCACCGCGATGCGGGAGAGACTCGAAGAAGAACAGGAGAATCAGGCGCAGCGCCTGCTCGAGCAGACGAGAACGACCATCGAGCTCGAGGCATCCAAGGCGCGCGCGGACCTTCAGAACCAGGCGGCGAGTCTGGCGTTGAACCTGGCCGAGGAGATGCTCAAAAAAGAGTTGGGTGAGGCGGATCAGGAAAGGTTCGTAGAGAACTATCTCGCCAAGCTTGAGGATAGTAACGGAGGATCGCTGTGATTGGTGGTGAGGCGGCGCGCCGTTATGCGCGGGCATTGGTGGACATCGCCGAGAGCCGTGGCGTTCTGGATGAAACCGGAGAAGCGCTGTCGGAGATAGCGGGCGAGTTTCAGGGTAACCAGGAGTTGCGGCGCGTTTTACTCAACCCACGTTTCGCGCGCACTGAGCGGGTGAAGATACTCGATGAGATTATGGCCGCATCGGGCGCAGACGAGTTGTTGCGCAACTTCGTACGTGTGGTGGCCGAGAAAGACCGCATCGGCGAACTCACCGATATGGCGCACAGCTACCAGCAGCTAGCGGATGAGAGACGCGGCCGGGTTCGCGCGCAGGTGAAGGCGGCCTACGACCTGGATGCAGAGGCAATCGAGGGGCTGCGCGAAAAGCTTTCCGAGATTACGGGCCGTGAGGTACTCATGGAAGTGGAGACGGACGAGACATTGATTGGCGGGCTGGTCTGTCGCGTGGGCGGCGTCATTATGGACGGCAGCATCAAGAACCAGCTACGCAATTTAAGGAATACGTTGATTACGAGTTGATACTCCAAGAACAAGTTGAAGGATCAAGGGGGCAATCCATGCAGATTCGCGCCGAAGAAATCAGCCAGATCATTCAGAAACAAATCGAGGGTTTCGACGCCTCGGTCGAACTCGCGGAGACCGGCAGCGTCATTTCGGTGGGCGACGGCATCGCCCGTGTCTATGGTCTCGAGAAGTGCATGGCCGGTGAGTTGCTGGCCTTCCCCGGTGATTTGTTTGGGATGGCGCTCAACCTCGAAACCGACAACGTCGGCGCCGTGCTCTTAGGCGATGATCGCGCCATCAAGGAGGGTGACGAGGTCCGGCGCACGGGCCGCATCGTCCAGGTTCCCGTCGGCAAGGCGCTGGCCGGACGGGTCGTGAACGCGCTGGGCCAGCCCATCGACGGAAAAGGCCCCATCGAGACCGATGATACCCAAAACCTTGAGGTCATCGCCCCCGGCGTGGTGGAGCGCCAGCCCGTGAAAGAACCTTTGCAGACCGGCATCAAGGCGATCGACGGTATGGTGCCGATTGGCCGCGGGCAACGCGAACTCATCATCGGCGACAGGCAGACCGGTAAAACCGCTATCGCGATCGATGCCATCATCAACCAGAAAAACACCGACGTGTACTGCATCTATGTCTGCACCGGCCAGAAGCGCTCCACGCTCGCGCAGGTGGTGAGCACGCTCGAGGAATACGGCGCGATGGACTACACCGTCGTGGTGGCAGCCACGGCGTCAGACCCGGCGCCCCTGCAGTACATCTCCCCGTATGCAGGGTGCGCTATCGGCGAATATTTCCGCGATAACGGCATGCACGCGCTGATTATCTATGACGACCTTTCGAAACAGGCGGCGGCGTATCGACAGCTTTCTCTCATGCTCAGACGCCCGCCGGGCCGCGAGGCCTATCCCGGAGACGTTTTCTACTTGCATTCGCGCCTGCTGGAGCGCGCGGCCAAGTTGAACGACGACTTGGGTGGTGGTTCGCTAACGGCCCTGCCCATCATCGAGACGCAGGCGGGTGACGTGTCGGCCTATATCCCGACGAACGTGATCTCCATCACCGACGGGCAGATTTATCTCGAATCCGCCCTGTTCCACTCGGGCATCCGGCCCGCCATCAACGTGGGTCTTTCCGTATCCCGTGTGGGAGGCGCCGCACAGAACAGGGCGATGAAAAAGGTGGCTGGCACTTTGCGCCTCGATCTGGCGCAGTACCGCGAGATGGCGGCTTTCGCGCAATTCGGCTCCGAGCTCGATGCGGCCACGCAGGCGCAGCTCGCACGGGGTTCTCGCCTGACGGAACTGCTCAAGCAACCCCAGTATGCGCCCGAGATAGTACACCGCCAGACGATGTCGATCTTCCTGGGCACGCAGGGCTATCTCGATAATGTGGATATCGAAAACATTCAAAAAGTGAACAACGACTTCCTGACCTATATGGAGACGAGTCACTCGCAGCTGGTGAACGATTTAATTGAAAAGCGCGAGTTGACCGACGAGATCACTGAAGGCTTGCGGGCCGCGTGTGAGGAATTCATGAAGACGCTCCAGACTGCGGAGCCCGAAGCGGCGGCTGCCGCGGCGGAATAGGTGAAAAATGGCCTCTACCCGAGATTATAAGCGCCGCATACGCAGCGTAAAGAACACCCAGCAGATCACGAGAGCGATGAAGCTCGTGGCTGCTTCAAAGGTGCGGAGAGCACAGGAGCGCATCGAGAGCGCCCGGCCCTACAGCGAGAAGATTGAGGAGCTGGTGAATTCGCTGGCCGCGAAAGTCTCGGCGGACACGCACCCCCTTCTACGCGACGATATGAAGGACGACAGGGTGCTTCTTCTCGTCATCACTTCGGACAAGGGTCTTTGCGGCGGCTACAACACCAATTTACTTCGCCAGGCATTTCAGTTCCTGAGAAAGCGCGAGGAAGAGGGCAAAGAGACAGAGATAATCGTCGTGGGCCGCAAGGGCCGCGATTTCCTCGCGCGACGGGAATATGCGTTCAAAGAGGAGTTCACCGAAGTCTACGGGAAGATTGACTTCGCGCTCGCCACACAATTGGCCGAAATGATGACCAAGGCGTACCTTGAAGAGGGCTTCGATGAGGTCCACATCATCACCACGGAATTTCGCACGATTTTGAGCCAGAACCCGAGGCTCTCGCGTCTTCTGCCCCTGGCTCCCCCGGTGCCCGAGTCTATCGACGAGCAAGGTGAACCCGTGGCGGCGGAATATATTTACGAGCCCTCGATGGAAGGTGTGCTGGACAGCATTTTGCCGAGACACGTGCGGGTGCAGATCTACAAGTCACTCCTCGATGCAGAGGCGAGCGAGTTCGGCGCCCGAATGACGGCAATGGACAACGCGTCCAGAAACGCCGAGGAGATGATCGGGACGCTGACGTTGCAGATGAACCGTGTTCGCCAGGCTTCGATCACCACGGAGTTGCTCGAAGTGGTGGCCGGGGCCGATGCGTTGGCGTAGAGGATTACGGATCAGAGAAAACATCCCCGAACAGAGCCGCTCGATGGGTCGGCCGAGCGGGGAATTTGATGACGAAGGAGCCCAGGATGAACGAAGGACGTGTAACACAGGTTATCGGACCCGTTATCGATGTCGAATTTGACGCAGGCAACCTGCCGGAGCTCAGGAATGCGCTCGTCGTCAAGAAAGACCCCTCTCTCCTCGCCGAGGGGGAAAAGGACGAGGTCGTCGTGGAGGTGGCGCTCCATCTGGGCGAATCCACCGTGCGAACGGTTTCCATGGAGCCGACCGAGGGGCTGATTCGCGGATTGATTGCCGTGGATACGGGGGCGCCTATCACGATGCCCGTTGGCAAGGCGTCGCTGGGGCGCATCCTGAACGTCATCGGCGAGCCGGTGGACGGGAAAGGGCCTGTGGAAACGACGGAACGCATGCCGATCCATCGCCCCGCACCCACTCTGGAAGATCAGAGCACGTCCACGGAGATGCTCGAAACGGGCCTCAAGGTCGTCGACCTCCTGGAACCTTACACCCGGGGCGGCAAGACGGGTCTTTTCGGCGGCGCCGGCGTGGGCAAGACGGTTCTGATCATGGAGCTCATCCACAACATCTCCACGGAGCACTCGGGCACGTCTGTGTTCTCCGGCGTGGGCGAGCGCACCCGTGAGGGCAACGACCTCTATCTCGAGATGGAGGAATCGGGCGTTCTCGAAAGCGTAGGACTGGTGTACGGCCAGATGACGGAGCCTCCCGGAGCGCGTCTGCGCGTAGGTCTTTCAGGACTGACGCTGGCGGAATACTTCCGCGACGTAGAAGGCCAAGACGTGCTTTTGTTCATCGACAACATCTTCCGCTTCACGCAGGCGGGTTCCGAGGTGTCCGCGCTTCTTGGCCGCATGCCCAGCGCGGTGGGCTATCAGCCCAACCTCGCGACAGAGATGGGCGACCTCCAGGAGCGCATCACTTCGACGAACAAAGGTTCGATCACATCGGTGCAGGCCATCTACGTGCCTGCGGATGACTTGACCGACCCCGCGCCCGCTACCGCGTTCGCGCACCTGGACGCCACGACGGTTCTCTCGCGTCAGATCGCCGAGCTCGGCATCTACCCGGCGGTGGACCCGCTCGATTCCACGAGCCGGATTCTAGACCCGAGGATACTGGGCGAGACGCACTACGGGGTGGCGCGGCAGGTGCAGCAGATTCTCCAGCGCTACAAGGACCTTCAGGACATCATTGCGATTCTGGGAATGGACGAACTCTCCGAAGACGACAAGATTATCGTGGCGCGCGCGCGCAAGATTCAGCGCTTCCTGAGCCAGCCCTTCCACGTGGCCGAGCAGTTCACGGGCACGCCGGGCGTATATGTGCGGCTCGAGGACACCATCAAGGACTTCCAGGAACTCGCCGACGGCAACGTGGACCACCTGCCCGAGCAGGCGTTCTACATGGTGGGCAATCTGGATTCCGCCAAAGAGAAGGCCAAGAGCCTGGGCGTCGAGGTATAACGAGATGGTTGAAGGCAAGATGATGCTCGACATCGTAACGCCCGAACGCAAGCTCGTCTCCGCCGAGGTGGACGAGGTGACGGCTCCGGGGTTTTACGGCGAGTTCGGCGTATTGCCCCAGCACACGCCCTATCTGTGCCAGCTCGGCGTCGGCGTGCTCAGCTACCGCACGGGCAGCGCGCGGTATTTCGTATCGATCATCGAGGGATACGCCGAAGTGGGTCCCGACAAGATAACCATCCTGGCGGAGAGCGCTGAGCGGGCCGAAGATATCGACGCCGCGCGCGCACAGGAATCGCGCCAGCGCGCGCAGGAGCGCATGGGGGGCCAGAAGAGCGAGGAAGAACTCGATTTCGATCGCGCCGAGTTGTCCTTGAAGCGCGCTATCGCCCGCATTTCCGTTGCGAACCAAAGCGGCCTCAACAACTAACGGGCAATTCGCATGGGGGCTGTTGCTTACCCGAAAGGGTGAATGACAGCCCTCTTTTTTTGCCGTATACCTGATTCCGAAACTGCGCCTTGATCGAACGGATCGGCAGGCGCGGCCACAGAAAATATGCCGTCTGAAAATGGAAGTTTCATTTTCCGGGAGATGATGCCATGAAGATATTGTCCTTGGTTGTCCTCACGTTCGTGATATCGTTCGCTCTGGCGGCGCCCTCTCATCCTGCGGGAGATCCCAAGCCCGAGATGGCCGGGCAAAATTATGCGCAAGGAGAGGAAAAAGCGCGGCAGGGCAAATGGGAGGAGGCAGCAACCCTTTTCCGTAAAGTGATCGATGAAGACGGGCAGCATTACAAGGCCTTCAACATGCTGGGCTATTCTTTGAGGAAGATGGGCAAGGCGAAAGAGGCCATCGCCGCCTATAACAAGGTGCTTTCCATCAAGTCTGACTACGCCCCTGCTCTCGAATACAGGGGCGTCGCCCACGTCATGGCCGGAAACAAGGCGGCCGCCCTGGCGGATTTACAAAAGTTGAAAAGCCTGGGTTCTCCCCTCGCAGAAGACCTTGGCAAGCAGATCGCGGCCATGCCGGCCAACTGATTCTCCTGATCATAAAAGCCGCCCCGCAGGATGAGACCCGCGGGGGCGGTATTCTATATGCGCATGAACTTCATGGGGAACTTCTGGAGGGTGCGTGCGCCGGTTTTGGTGACTTCCACGAGGTTCCCCACCTGAAGGCCGCGCCTGCCGTCCGCCGTGCAGACGTTGGGCTGAATCACCATAAGCATGCCCTCCTTGAAGGTGATCTCGTTCTGGGGCCGCTTGAGGATGGTAGCGCCCACGTCGACGCGGGGGTTTTCGATGAGCAGTCCCCAGCCGTGGAAGGTGGTGTCGAAGGTTGTGAAGCCCTCCTCCTCGATGATGGAGCCGGCGCGCTTGATGTCCTCATGCGTGTTACCCGGCTTCAAGGCATTGAGAATCCGCTTATACGCCTCCACGCTTACCTCGTAGAGTTTCCTGTAGATGGGGGTCGGTTCCACGCCGACGGAGATGGGCCGGTGCGCCTGGCCGGGGTGCATCTCGTAATCGGCGGAAAGCTCCGTCAGCACGATGTCGCCTTTTCTGACTTTGCGGTGCGACGGGAACTGGTTCGGGAAGATCAATTGCGGCCTCGCCATGGAAGTCGAACCCACGAAAATGAGCTGCGGGCTCCCGCCTTTGGGCACGTATGCGCCGGAGATGGTGGCGGCGAGTTCGAACTCGCTCATGCCTGTCTTTGCTTTTTTATCCAGAGCCTCGAAGGCCATGTCCGTGAGCGCAGCCCCGCGCCGGAACCACTTGAGTTCCTCACGGCTCTTGATGAGCCTCACTTCGGCCAGGATGTCCGAAGCGTCCGTAAAGCTCGCACTTTTAAGAGCTTTACGCCAGTGATCCACCACGCTGAACGGCATGGACACGGGCAGAATGCCGCGAAAGCCGACCAGGCCGATGGTTCCTTTCGCAAGCCCCAATTCGCGGATGCGTCCCTCGACCTTGAGCCCCGGTTCGTAGTCCACGGCCTCTGTCTTCGCGATGATGCTCAGCTTCTTGGCATAAGGGAGATAGAGCCGGTTCGAGATGAAAAGGGCGGGCGCGCCCTTGAGCGGAAAGACGAAGAAATTGCTCACCGGGTCCTTGTAGTTCGTGACGTATTTGAGGTTGGCCTGGTTGCCGCCCTGCATCCCCGAATCCCCGTAGAAGATGAGGACGTCGATTCCCCGCGCGCGCATCCTTTTTCTGATTTCGCGGTAGCGGCGGGCGTATTCGGTTTTCGGATAGCGGGGAAAATCTTTTGCAGAAGCCATTGTAGTGTCTCCCTGGTGTTCTATGCCTTCAGAGCGGGCATGAGTTCATCGGAGATGAGCCGCGCGCTCTCAAGCGCCGAGGAGGCAGGCATGCCGATCCAGTGCGTGCGGAAGATAAGGTGGTTCACACCCATGTCCTTGTAGGGTTTGAGTTGCTCGTAGCAATCCTCCGGTGAGCCGATGACGAAGCGGTCCTTGAGCAAGTCCTCGAAGGGCTGATCGAAGGTCTCATCCCCGGGCAGGGCCTTGTCCTGCCCCCAGCGGGCGTAGTCCTTGTATTTCTGGCCAAGGTAGGGGCCGGCGAGTTCGAGCGCCGTTTTCCTGTCCTTCGCGCAGAAGACCTCCTTCATGCAGGGGAGCTCCTCAGGCATGGGTTTGCCCGCCTCCGCCAGGCCTTCGCGGTAGACGTCCATCTGGCGAGCGATGGTAGCCGTGGTGGCGTGAGGGTTGATGAAGAGCGTATCGCCCATATGTGCGGCGCGCTTCACGGCCGGGTCGTTGTTCGCTGCGAACCAGATGGGCGGATGAGGCTTCTGCACGGGGCGCATGTTCATGCGCACGTTATCGAGTGTGCAGTATTCGCTCTCGAACGATACGGATTCTTCCGTCCACAAACGCTTCACCAGTTCGAGGCAGTCCACGAAGCGCTTCACCCGCTCGCCCCGCCGGACGCCGAAAGCGTCGAACTCCACGTCGCGGTAGCCGAGGCCGACGCCGAAGGCCATGTTGCCCTCGGCGATGACGTCCATGGTGGCGACTGTCTCCGCCACGTAGACCGGATTATGCAGATTGATGAGCAACACGCCGATGCCGAGCATCATGTCGCCTGCCTCTGCCTTCAGGCGAGCAAGAAAGGGCAGGTTTTGCAGGTGCTGCACATTCCCCTCGCTCAGGTAGTGCTGGCCGGTGAAGAAAGAATCCCAACCCTTGTCTCGCGTCAGGCGAACCAGATCGATTTGAGAGCGGAACGCATCGACAAGATTGGCTTCCAGGGTCTGCTGCGCGGACAGAAAGATGCCGAATTTCATGTCTGAACCTCAAGTAAGCGTTTTATCCGTGAAGGTGTAAAAAAACCGCGGGGGGCGCCTGTCCGCCCCCCGCGGCGTGATGCAGCGAAAACACCCGCTTTAGTTCATGCCGAGCACTTCGATCTCCCAGGGGAGAAGCGTCTCGTCGTGGCGCGGGGTCCACTTGAGGTTCGCCCGGTGGCCGAGCACGTCGTGGATCTTCACGACGATCTTGTGCGTGGCCAGTTCTTTCATCTTGTCGGTCACTGCTTCAAATGCCATCTGCTGTTTTTTCTCATCGACGGTGGCATTGGCCTTGTCGATCAGAGCGTCCAACTCCTTGAAGCACATGCCGCTCCAGGCGCCTTTGCAGCTTGACGTTCCGCGAAGCACGCCGGAGGAATCGCCCCCGCCGTTGCCGAAGCCCATGTAATAGGCGGCGGCGCCTTTTTTCTTGCCGGCTTTGTAGGCGCGGTGCAGCTTTTTGAAGAGCGGGAACCGCTGAGAGTTACATGTGGCGTTCACGCCAACTTTCTTGACCATGCCGGCGATGGCCTCGCAAGTGGCCTTGTCGCCCGGGTAGCGGCCGTTCGTGGCGACGAGTTCCATCTTGAAGCCCTTTTCGTAGCCGGCTTCCTTCAGGAGGGCTTTCGCTTTGGCTTGGTCGTAGCCGTACCATTTTTTCTTCGGGTTGTAGCCCGAGTAGTTCCACGGGTGAAGCATCTGACCGAAGAGGTCCGCGCGTCCGCCCAGGATGGTCGTCCGAATCGCTTCCGCGTCGATGGCGTAGTTGATTGCCTGGCGCACCTTCACGTTGGCCATCGGGCCGCCGTGTCCCGTGAAAAATCCCATGTGCATGATGCGCACGGCGGGGACGACGGCGACTGCCGTTTTGGGGTTTTTCTCGAGTTGGGGGATGAACTGCGGCATGATGCCCCAGGCCACGTCGATCTCGCCTGCCTGGAGCGCCTTGGCGCGCGTGGCGCTCTCGCGGATGCGGCGGAGGACGATGCGCTGCGGCCGTTTCGGGAAGTTCTTGTTGTTCCACCAGTTCGGGTTCGCATCGAACACCATCTTCTGGCCTTTGGTCCAGGATTTCAGAATGTAGGGACCCGTGCCGTAGGTGTTGCGCGAGATGTGGGCGAGTTCCATGCCCTTGGTCTTCAGGCTGATGGAGCCGGCCCAGCGGGTCAGACGGTTCCACATGCCGCTGTCGGGCTGTTTGTTATGGTAGATGAAGGTGTTGTCGTCGAGAATTTCGATTTTATCGAAGTTTTTGAAGTACTGCTTTTGGCGCGCGGATTTCAAGACACGGGTCATCGTGTACTTGAAGTTTTCCGCCGTCAGGCGCGTGCCGTCCGAGAATTTCACACCCTTTCTCAGATGGAATTTCGCGCTCTTGGGGGATACTTTCACCCACTTCGTGGCGAGCCAGGGCTTTTTTGCGCCCGTTCCGGTCTCGGCGTGAATCAGGGTGTCATAACTCCAACGCCAGACCATCGCGCCGATAAAGTTCGAGACGCGGTGCGGGTCCATCGTCGGTGGTTCGCCCGTCAGGGCGATGGTGACGGTGCTTTTCGCATGAGCCGTCAGGGGCGCGCCTACCGCCAGAATGGCGAAGACGGCCAGAATTACGAGAAACTTGCGCATCGTCTTTCCTCCTTTAGAAGGACAGGTTACAAAAACCTACTCCAGTGAAGATGCAAAAACCTCTGAAAGTCCAGAGAGTGTTGAGTCGTTTATTTCCCTTTGTATTGTATTCAAGAAATCTATCACGGATGCAAATAGAGCGTCAAAGCAAGGAAACGACTTATCGCCGCCGGGGTTTCGAGTGAGCGTGAGGTGTTTCGTTGTGAAAGCGGGGACATCGTGTGCATGTTCCCCGCACCGCGAAATGTATGAATGCGTCCGACGTTTCCACGAGGAGGAGGCTTAACGATGGAGAACGTAATCGGCTCGTGGTTTTGGAATTACGGGGAGCGCTATCTTTGGTGCAGTTGCTGAGCGGACAGAAAGATGCCGAATTTCATATTTGAACCTCTAAAATGCGTTTTATCCGTGAAGGTTAGAAAAAAACCGCGGGGGGCGTCGAGCCACCCCCCGCGGCGTGGTGAAGCGAAAAAAGCCCGCTTAGTTCATGCCGAGAACACCGATCTCCCAGGGGAGGAGTGTTTCGTCGTGGCGCGGGATCCATTTCAGGTTCGAGCCATGGCCGAGCACGTCGTGGATCTTCACGACGATCTTGTGCGTGACCAGTTTTTTCATCAAGTCGGTTACGCCTTCGAACGCCATCTGCTGTTTTTTCGGGTCGACGGTGGCCGTGGCCGCGTCGATCGCCTTATCCAACTCCGGATAGCACATGCCGCTCCAGGGGCCCTTGCAGCTCGACGTTCCGCGAAGCACGGAAGTGGAGTCGCCCTGGCCGTTGCCGAAGCCCATGTAGTAGGCGGCGGCGCCTTTTTTCTTGCCGGCCTTGTAGGCGCGGTGCAGCTTCTTGAAGAGCGGGAAGCGCTGGGAGTTACACGTAGCGTCCACGCCGACTTTCTTGACCATGCCGGCGATGGCCTCACAAGTGGCCTTGTCGCCCGGGTAGCGGCCGTTCGTGGCGATGACTTCCATTTTGAAGCCCTTTTCGTAGCCGGCTTCCTTCAGGAGGGCTTTCGCCTTGGCCTGGTCGTAGCCGTACCATTTTTTCTTCGGGTTGTAGCCCGAATAGTTCCACGGGTGGAGCATCTGGCCGAAGAGGTCGGCGCGTCCGCCCAGGATGGTCGTGCGAATCGCTTCCGCGTCGATGGCGTAGTTGATTGCCTGGCGCACCTTCACGTTGGCCATCGGGCCGCCGTGTTTCGTGAAGAAGCCCATGTGCATGATGCGCACGGCGGGGACGACGGCGACTTTCGTCTTCGGGTTTTTCTCGAGTTGGGGGATGAATTGCGGCATGATGCCCCAGGCCACGTCGATCTCGCCCGCCTGAAGCGCCTTGGCGCGCGTGGCGCTCTCGCGGATGCGGCGGAGGACGATGCGCTGCGGCCGTTTAGGGAAGTTCTTGTTGTTCCACCAGTTCGGGTTCGCATCGAACACCATCTTCTGGCCCTTGGTCCAGGATTTCAGGATGTAGGGACCCGTGCCGTAAGTGTTGCGCGAGATGTGGGCGAGTTCCATACCCTTGGTCTTCAGGCTGATGGGGCCGGCCCAGCGGGTCAGACGGTTCCACATGCCGCCGTCGGGTTCTTTGTTGTGATAGATGAAGGTGTGGTCGTCGATGACTTCGATCTTATCGATGTTCTTAAAGTACTGTCTCTGCCGCGCGGACTTCTGGACACGGCTGATGGTGTACTTGAAGCTCTCCGCCGTGAAGGGTGAGCCATCCGAGAACTTGACGCCCTTTCTCAGGCTGAACTTCCATTTCAGGGGAGAGAGTTGCACCCACTTCGTGGCGAGCCAGGGCTTTTTCGCGCCCGTTCCGGTCTCGGCGTGAAGAAGGGTGTCGTAGCTCCAACGCCAGACCATCGCGCCGACGAAGTTCGAGACGCGGTGCGGGTCCATTGTCGGTGGTTCGCCCGAGAGGGCGATGGTGACGGTGCTTTTCGCATGCGCCGCCAGGGGCGCGCCTACCGCCAGAATGGCGAAGACGGCCAGGATTACGAGAAACTTCCGCATTCGTTTTCCTCCTTTAAGGAATTGAACAGGTTTATCAACCTACTCCGGTGAAGATGAAAACTCATCTTTTCAATCACTTAGAGTTTTACGAATTTTATTTATCTGCTCTTGTAAATCAAAATTTATCATGGTTGCGAATCAAGCGTCAAAGCTTTGGCGGGTGCTCCGCTACAAAGTTTCCTTGTGAGCGCGCGGGCGTTGCGTGTATGGTTCCGGCACACACAATTCATGATTACAAATGAATCAAAGGAGGGTTTTCATGGCGGCGGAGAATATTATCGGCTCGTGGTTTCGGTATTTTCCGGACCACTACCTGTGGTCGCAGTTGATGAGCGGGCAAATCAACATCTCCCCGATGGGGGGCTCGAACTTCCACGAACTCGATCAGATCGGAAAACGCCTGAGCGGACGCTCCGGCGACGCCGAGGCATGGCACGATGCCTGGTCCTGGATGTCGGACAAGACGCTGGCCCGCGCGGAAAACGAGGAACGTAAGGGCCACACGCGCACCGCCATGGCGGCCTACGTGCGGAGCGCGATTTACCGCTACGCGAGCGAGCGTTTCGTGCATCCCGACGACCCGAGAAAGTCAAAGTCCTACAAGAAGCTCCTGCCCCACTACGAGAAGGGGATGAAATACCGCGTACCCGGATTCGAGCGCGTGGACGTTCCCTACGAGGAAGGTCCTCTGGCGGCGTACCTCCTTCCGCCGAAAAACCCGACGGGCAATGACCCTTACATCGCCTTTTTCGACGGACTTGACGGTTCGAAGGAAATAACCGTCTTGTGGGGCGCGCTCGCCTTGATAGAGCGCGGCGTCGGGGTGCTCTGCGTGGACGGCCCCGGACAGGGCGAGACGCTCAGGCTGCGCAAGATACCGAGCCGATTCGATTACGAGGTGGCGGGAACTGCTGCGTTCGATTTTCTGGACGCGCGTCCCGAGGTGGATTCGGCGCGCATCGGCTTGATGGCCATGAGCATGGGCGGATATTACGCGCCTCGCATCGCCGCCTTCGAGCACCGCTACGCGGCGTGTCTCACCTGGGGGGCGCATTTCGACTACCACGAGGTCTGGGAGCACAGGAGAAAGGTGCTGGAGAGCGGTGGCACCATCTCCTCTTCGGCCATCTGGCAGCTGCCATGGGTGTTGGGCACGCCGGACATGGATACCGCGATGGAAAAATGCAGGGCTTACACACTGGCGGGCGTCGCCGAGAAGATACGCATGCCCATCTGCATCACACACGGGCAGGACGACAACATCGTGCCGGTCGATATGGCCCACAGGCTCTATGAGGCGTGCGGCTCGAAGGAAAAAGAGCTCAAGATATTCACCGTCGAGGACGGCGGCAGCCAGCACTGCGTGTTCGACAACCTCCCGATGTGCGGCGAGTGGATCGCGGACTGGTGGATGGACAGGTTCGGTACGGTGTAGGACTGCTTTTTTAGGCGGGGGTTTCCTGACTCGGAGGCCTCCGCCTTTATCTTGTTCCCATAAGGAGAAGAAAATGGCGGAAGAAACCAGAGAGGAAAAGGTAAGGCGGATTACGGAGAAGATTCATGGCGACCGGGGGTTCGTATACGACGTGCTCGGCTTCGGCGCGCAACTGGACCCGGATTATTTCGAGATTTACTCGCAGATGCACTGGGGGTTTTTCAAGGAAGAGCCGCGCCATCTGGAGCCAAAGACGCGCGAACTCATCGAAATCGGACTGCTGGCATTCAAGGGCATGAAGCATGAGGTCTACACCCATACGAAAAAGGCGCTGCGCCTCGGCGCGACGATGGAAGAGGCGCTCGAGGCCTTCGAGGTAGCGAGCATCGGCGGCGGGGCGCCCGTGCTGATGGAAGGCCTCTACGCCCTCAAGCGTATCGCCGACGAGCAGGCCGAAGAGGAAAAAGCAAAATCCGGCTGAGCGCTGGCCCGGCGGTGTGATTTGTGAGAGTCTTAAAAACCCCTGATGAAAAATTAATCCTTCCGTGCAAGGAGAACATCTATTGTCTGAAGAAAAAGCGCCTCTGAGCGATGAGCGCATGCAGACGATGTACCGCGACATGCTGCGCATACGCCGCTTCGAGGAAACGGCGTTCGAGTTGTTCGAACAAGGCGAGGTGGTGGGCGGCATCCACGTGAGCATCGGGCAGGAGGGCTGTTCGGTCGGCGCGTGCAGTACGCTTAATGAAGATGACGCGATTCTCACCACCCACCGGGGCCACGGCCATTCCATCGCCAAGGGAACGCGCCTGCCCGAGATGATGGCAGAGCTTCTGGGCAAGGCGACGGGGCTTTGCCACGCCAAGGGCGGCTCCATGCACATTGCCGACGTGTCGAAGGGCCACTATGGCGCGCATTCCATCGTGGGCTCGAACATGCCCATGGGAGTGGGCATCAGCCTCGCCTTTCATTTCGAGGGCAAGGGCCAGGTGGCGGTCATCTTTTTCGGCGACGGCGCAGCGAACGAGGGCAGCTTTCACGAGTCGATGAATCTGGCCGCGATATGGAAACTCCCCGTCATCTTCTTTTGCGAGAACAACCACTTCGCCTCGAGCACGCGGGTGCAGTACGCCACCTCGGTGGCGGACATCAGCGCGCGCGCGGCGGGCTACGACATACCCGGCGTGACGGTGGACGGCATGGACGTGCTGGCGGTCCATGAGGTGATGGTGGAGGCCGTGGATCGCGCGAGGAGGGGCCTGGGCCCCAGCTTGATCGAGGCGAAGACCTACCGGTATTTCGGTCATTCGAGAAAAGACCCGCAGTTCGGACCGTACCGCACGGAGGAGGAGTGGAACGAGTGGAAGGCGAAAGACCCCTTGCTCGTGGCGGAGAAGATACTCGGCGTGAGCGAGGAGCAGAAAAAAGCGCACGATGAAGCAGTGGAAAATGAATTGAAAGATGCGCTCTCCTTCGCGCGGCAAAGTCCCGAACCCGAACCCGACGATGTGTATGAGGATTTATATGCCTGAGGTGAAGATGCGCACCATTTCATATTCGACAGCGATCAACGAGGCGCTCCACGAGGAGATGGCGCGCGACGAAAAAGTGTTCCTGATGGGGGAAGACGTCGCGCTCTCCGCCATCTCGCCCGCCACGGCCGGCCTGGGTGACAGGTTCGGCCACGAGCGGGTTCGCAACACGCCCATCAGCGAACTGGGCTTCACCGGAGCGGCCGTAGGCGCCGCGATGGCGGGCTATCGGCCCGTGCTCGACATGCGGCGCATCGATTTCATGATGCTGGCAATCGACCCCATCGCGAACCAGGCGGCCAAGCTGCGCTATATGCTCGGCGGGCAGGTGAGCATCCCGCTGGTCATCCGGGCGCCAGAGGGCGGCGGCTCCCAGAACGGCCCGACGCACAGCCAGTGTCTCGAAGCCTGGTTCATCCAGGTGCCGGGCCTGCGCGTTATCGTGCCGAGCGACCCCGCCGACGCGAAAGGGTTATTGAAATCAGCGATCCGGGAGGACAACCCGGTGCTCTTCGTGGAGTATCGTGCCCTCTACTCCCTGGAAGGCCCAGTGCCGGAGGGCGACCATACCGAGCCCATCGGGAAGGCGGCGGTGAAAAGAGAAGGTAGTGACATCACCTTGATCGGCATCGGAAGCCAGGCGCGCAGTTGCCTGGAAGCCGCGGAGTTGCTTGCGGGCGAGGGGGTCGACGCCGAGGTGGTGGACCCCAGGACCATCAATCCCCTGGATGTTGAGGGGATTGCGGATTCGGTGCGAAAAACGGGCCGTTGCATCGTAGCCGAAGAAGGGCACAAAAGCGGCGGAGTGGGCGCCGAGATCGCGGCCTCGTTGCAGGAGGCGGCCTTTGGCGCGCTCAAGACTCCCATTAACCGCGTGGCGGCCCTCGACGTTCCCGTTCCCGTTCACACAAAACTCGAAGCCATCGTCCTGCCCAGCACGGAGAAGATCGTGGCCGCGGCGAAAAAAGTCCTTTCATAGAGGAATCCTACTTGGCCAGGTCGACTTCCAGGTTATCGCGAAAACGCCTGGGCGAAATGTATCGCACCATGCTCCGGATCCGCCGCTTCGAAGAGACGGCGGACGATCTCTACATGGCGGGCAAGGTCGTGGGCGGGGTGCACGTGAGCATCGGCCAGGAGGCGTGCTCCGCAGGCGTATGCGCGGCCTTGCGGGAGGACGACGCCGTGCTCACCACCCACCGGGGGCATGGACACTCCATCGCCAAGGGAACGCGCCTGCCCGAGATGCTGGCCGAACTCATGGGCAAGGTGACCGGCCTTTGCCGCTCCAAGGGCGGCTCGATGCACATTGCCGACGTATCGAAGGGCCACTACGGCGCGCATTCCATCGTGGGCGCGAACATGCCGATGGCGGCGGGCATCGGCCTCGCGTATCAACTCGAAGGGAAAGGCCAGGTGGCGGTGGTCTTCTTCGGTGACGGGGCTTCGAACAACGGAGCGTTTCACGAGGCGATGAACCTGTGCGCCATCTGGAAGCTGCCGGTGGTCTTTTTCTGCGAGAACAACCAGTACGCCGTCAGCGTGCCGGCGGAGTATTCCACCTCGGTGGACGACATCAGCGTGCGCTCGAAGGGCTACGACGCTCCCGGCCTGACGGTGGACGGCATGGACGTGGCGGCGGTCTACGAGGCGAGCCGCGAGGCCGTGGCTCATGCGCGGCGCGGTCTGGGGCCGAGCCTCATCGAGGGGAAGACCTACCGGTTTTTCGGCCATTCGCGCGGCGATCCGCACTACGGCATGTACCGCACAAAAGAGGAATGGGAGGGGTGGAAGGAGAGAGACCCCCTCATCGTGTGCGAGAAGATGCTGAAGATGACGGCAAAGCAGAAGAAGGCGCATATTGATGCCGTGGAGGTGGAGATACGCGAAGCGGTCGAGTTTGCGGAGAACAGTCCCGAGCCCGAAGAAAGCGTGGCGCTCGAGGACATCTTCGCCTGAGGATACCCGGGATGCCTGAACTCACATACGTCGAAGCCCTGAACGAAGCGCTCCATGAAGAGATGGCGCGCGATGAGAAGGTGTTCTTGATGGGCGAGGATGTGGCGTTCGATTATTTCGGCGTGTGCTCGGGGCTGGCCGATCGCTTCGGCCGCGACCGGGTGCGCGACACGCCCATCTGCGAACTGGGATTCACCGGCGCAGGCGTGGGTGCGGCGATGGCGGGCTTTCGGCCTATCGTGGACTTGCGCTTCATGGACTTCACCACCTACGCGCTGGACCCCATCGTGAACCAGGCGGCGAAGCTGCGCTATATGCTCGGGGGGCAGCTTTCGGTCCCCATGGTGGCGCGGATACCCAGCGGCGCGGGTCTTCAATACGGCGCGACGCACGGGCAGTCTCTCGAAGCGTGGTTCATGCAGGTGCCGGGCCTGAAGGTCCTCTACCCAAGCTGTCCATCCGACGCCAAGGGACTGCTCAAGGCCGCCGTCCGGGATGACAACCCTGTCATGTTCATCGAACACAGGCTGCTCTACGCGCAAAAGACGAAGCAAAGTGTTCCCGAGGGCGATTACACCACACCTATCGGGGTGGCCGACGTGAAGCGAGCGGGCGCGGACGCCACCATTGTGGGAATCGGCTACCAGATGGGCCATTGCCTGGAGGCGGCGGAGGCTCTGGCGGGAGAGGGAATCGAGTGCGAAGTCATCGACCCGCGCTCGCTCACGCCCCTGGACGTGGAGACCATTACGGCCTCCGTGCGCAAGACGAGCCGCTGCGTCATCGTTGAAGAAGGTCACCTGAGGAGCGGCGTGGGGGCCGAGATTTCAGCCGCCATACAGGAGGCGGTCTTCGAGTACCTCGACGCGCCCATCGGCCGCGTGGCCGCGCTCATGGCGCCGATTCCCGTTCAGACGAAACTCGAGAAATTCGTGCTCCCGAGCACGGAGAAAGTCATCGCGGCGGTCCGCAAGGCGCTGGGCGTCTCCGTCTGATCCTCAGTCCTGAGCGACGATGGGGTTTCTCAATACCCCAACGTGCTCGACCTCGCATTCCACAACATCTCCCGGCTTGAGGAGGAAGGGTTCCGGGTCTTCCTGCTCCAAGGCCACGCCGCAGAACGTGCCCGATGAGATGATGTCTCCCGGCTCCAGCGACATCTGGCTGTAGAAGGCGATGAGCTCGGGTATCTTGAAGATCATGTCGGTCAGCAGTTCATCCTGGCGCGTCTTGCCGTTCACCCGGCATTGCACGTGGAGCGATTCGGGGTTCGGCACCTCGTCGGCGGTGACGATGTAGGGGCCGATGGGATTAGTGGTGTCGAAGTTCTTGCCAAGGAACACGCCGCCCAGAGCGGCGGAGCGCTGCACCTCGCGCGCCGTGATGTCGTTGTATACCGTGTAGCCCATGATGACGTCGAAGGCGTTTTCGGGCTTCACGTCCTTGCAGTGTTTGCCGATGATGAAGCCGACTTCCACCTCGTAATCCAGCATCTTGGTCTGTTTGGGATAGAGTACGGGCTCCTCGTGGCCGACGAGCGAAGTGTCGAAGCGCGGCGCGCCCGGCACGTTTTCGGGAACCGAATGGCCCGTGTTCGCGACATGCTTGTTCGAGTTGAGTCCGGTGTGGAAGAACTTGCCGGGATGGGGGATCGGCGCCCTCAAGCGAACGTGCCTGTCTTTCAGGGCGGCGAGTTCGCCATCCGGCCCCGCAGGCTCTTCGCCGGAGTCGATTATCGCCTCAGCGTGGCCGAGCGCCGCGCCCGCCGCCGCCATGGCCGGTTCTCCGCCGCAGAGAAAATCGCGCATATCCCGGGGAATCCGCGCGTTCGCCATGGCGTAGGGACGTCCTTCCCCCTCTTTTTCCACGAGATAGCTCGCGTAGGCGAGCCGCAGGTCGAGCATCCTCCCGTCATTCAGGACGGCGCCCAAGCGGTCTCCGGTGGCGCCAGGCGAGAGGTTCTGGTAGGTGGCGAGTTTCATGGACGTCTCCTTTCGGTGATGGAAGCTAAGAATCGCGCATGTATGGGGGGACGCGCATCGCAATTTCCGCATCCTACAGAACGGAAGCGCGCGTTGTCCATGAAGCGGAGAGCCGCCCTGCGTTTGGAGAATTGGAAAGTTTTTGGTTTTGCGCAAGGGTGACGGCTCTTGACGAGCCGGGGAAAGAAAGAGATAACTGGAGATTCACATAAAGGCGTTGTATTTTTTTATCGTTTTTCGGCAAGGGTTTCACCATGCGCACTTATATCATCAGGCGCTGCCTGCAAAGTTTCATCGTGTTCGGGGCGATACTGATCATCGTTTTCTCGATGCTCCAGATCACCGGGAACCCCGCAGCGGTCCTCATGCCGCTCGATTCCACGGACGAGGACATCCAGGCCTTCAGCAAGGAGATGGGCTTCGATCAGCCCATACCGATCCAGTTCGCCAAGTTCATCCTGGGCTCGGACCTGGTGGACAATCTGCTCGGCTCCGAAAGAGAGAAAGAGAAAGTCGATGAACTCGAGCGCGACCCCGACGCGCCCAAGATCGTCAGGACCAAGGGCGTGATTCGAGGCGATTTCGGATTCTCCTACCGCCACGAGATACCGGCGATGGGCCTCGTGCTCGAGCATTTCCCGAACACGGTTCTCTTAGCCCTTGTGGCGGTCCTGATCGCCGTGGTGATCTCCATACCCGCCGGGGTCTTGTCGGCGACTTTCCGCAACACGTGGATCGACTACACCAGCTCGGTCGGTGCGATGTTCGGCCAGTCGATGCCGAACTTCTGGCTCGGTCTTGTGCTTATCATCGTCTTCGCCGTTTATCTGGGCTGGCTGCCCACGTCGGGTTACGATGCCTGGTATTACATCATCCTGCCGTCGATCACGGCGGGTCTTTACGCCACCGCGCGCATTACGCGTCTGGTGCGCTCCCAGATGCTCGACGTGCTGGGCATGGACTACGTGCGTACGGCGCGCTCGAAGGGAATCGTGGAGTGGCTCGTGGTAGTGCGCCACGCGCTCAAGAACGCGTCGATTCCCGTCGTCACACTGGTGGGCTTCGAACTGGGCATTCTGCTCGGCGGCACGGTGGTGACCGAAGCCGTCTTCGCGTGGCCGGGCGTGGGTTTTCTGGTGGTGGACGCCATCAACAACCAGGACTACCCCATCGTCCAGGCGGCGGTGGCGCTGCTGGCGTTCGTTTTCGTTTTCGTGAATCTCGTGGTCGACATCTTGTACGCATGGCTCGACCCGAGAATTTCCTATAGCTAAGGGGTAAGGACACGCGATGGTTGTCGACGACAGGGCGGCGACGCTCAACATCGAAATCGATGAGGACATGGAGCGCGGGCCGAGCGATTTTCAGTTGGCCATTCAGGAACTCAAGCGCAGGCCGCCGGCGATCTTCGGCGCGTTTTTCGTCTCTCTCGTCATCATCTTCGCCCTCGTACCGGATTTGTTCTCTCCGCTGGACCCGCTCTCGCAGGACCTGGGGCGCTACCTCAAGGCGCCCGGATACGTCGACAAGGCGGGCGACGTCTACTGGCTCGGCACAGACCAGCAGGGCCGCGATATCTTAAGCCGCATCATCTGGGGCTCGCGCATCTCGCTCATCGTCGGCATCGCCGCCGTCATCGTGAGCGGACTCATCGGCATCACGGTCGGCATCTTCGCGGGCTATTTCGGCGGCTGGGTGGATACCGTCATCAGCCGCATCATCGATACGGCCCTGGCCGTTCCCTTCATCCTGCTGGCGATCAGCCTGGTGGCGATACTGGGGCCGAGCCTGCAGAACATCGTCCTGGTCATTGCGCTCAGGACCTGGCTCGTCTACGCGCGGGTGGTGCGCGCGGAGGTTCTCTCCATCAAGGAGAACGAGTTCGTCACCGGAGCGAAGGCGACCGGCTGCGGCACAATACGTATCCTGTTCATCTATCTCTTCCCGAACGTGGCTTCGACGACCATCGTCATCGCCACCCTGTACCTGGGCCGGATGATCATCATCGAATCGGCACTCTCCTTCCTGGGGCTGGGCGTGCCGCCTCCCACGCCGACGTGGGGCGGAATGCTCGCCGACGGCAGGAGCTTCCTCGACACGGCCTGGTGGATAGCGCTCTTCCCGGGCCTCATCCTCATGCTCACGGTCCTGAGCGTGAACCTTCTGGGCGATTGGCTGCGCGACGTGCTCGACCCGAGAATGAAGCGCCTGGCCGAGTAGCGCCCACCGCGGGAGGAACCTCTCCATGTCGAACCCCGAACTTCCCACGAGCGTTCTCGTGCGCGACGTCGTCATGCGCGACGGCATCCAGAACCTGAAGCAGGTGCTGCCCACGGAACTCAAAATCGAGATCATCGAAGGCCTCGCGGACGCCGGCATCCGCCGCATCGAGGCCACGAGCTTCATGAACCCCAAGGCCGTGCCCGCCACGGCGGACGCGGACGAGGTGATGCGCCGCATCAGGAGAAAGCCGGGCGTCACCTACGAGTGCCTCGTCGCCAACGAGCGCGGCGCGCGCCGGGCAGTGGACGCAGGGAGCGACGGGGTCCAGCAGGTCATCTCCATCACGGACGTGCACAACCGCGCGAACGTGAACCGCTCCGTCAAGCAGAGCCTGGAAGAGATGGCCAAAATCTCCAAGATCGTAAAGGGAGTGGGCATCCCCTTCAGCGGGGCGATAAGCCTCTCGACGGGGTGTCCCTACACCGGGCGCGTGGCCGAAGAGGTGGTGTACGACATCGCCGAAAAATACGACGCGCTGGGCGTGGACGAGTTTTTCCTGTGCGATTCGATGGGCATGGGCGACCCCGCGCGGATGGGCCGCATGGTGAGCGAACTGAAAGCTCGCTGGCCGGAGAAGGGCCTCGTCGTCCACCTGCACAACACGCGCGGCATGGGCCTCGCCAACGCCCTGGCCTCGATGCAGGCGGGAGCCACAGTGCTGGATGGCTCCCTGGGCGGCATCGGCGGGTGCCCCTTCGCGCCCAACGCTTCCGGCAACATTTCGACTGAAGATCTGGCCCACATGCTCTGGCTGATGGAGGTGGAAACGGGAGTGGACGTGGATGCGCTTATCCGTCTGGCGGAAAAACTGGCCGACGCCATGGAAGCGCCCCTGTACGGCACGGTGTTAAAGGCGGGCAAGAGCTTCAAGAAGACGCCTACGCCCGAGTGGCTCCTGGTGGATGAGGACGTCCGCACCACACAGGCGGTGGATGAACTGGCTGTGCGGTTCTAGGCGGGCGGCGTTTCCCGCCATCACACCAAGGCATTATATGCGAGTGAAAAAGTAGGGACAGGTCGCGACCTGTCCCTACAGAGTCGATAAAAACTGCACGCATACTCTCCCATTATCCCAGGTCGATTCCCTCTTGCTCAAGTTTTTCTTCCGAATAGCCGAGGCGATCCATCAGGATTTCGCGGTTGCTCCTCCCTAGCGGCTCGCCCGCGTGGCGAACCTTGCCGGGCGTGCGCGAGAGCTTGCCGAAGGCCTCCTGCATCCGCACCGGGCCGCCGAGTTCCGCGTCTTGCACCTCGGTGATGTTCCCCCGCGCGACCACTTGTTCGTTCTCCACCACCATCTTCACATTGTTGATGGGGGTGGCCGCGCCATCGAACTCGGTCAAGCGTTCCATCACCTCATTGAGCGTCAGGGTTTTCAGGGTCTTCTGGAGTTCATCCTCGATGGCGTCCGCGTTCTTCATGCGCTCTCGGTTGTCGGCGAACCTGGGGTCGGCTATCAAATCTTCGCGCCCCAGGCCCTTGCAGATGTTCTCGAAGATGGACTGGTTCGAGCCCGCGATGAGCACCCACTGTCCGTCTTTGGTCTCGAAGTTGTTCCGGGGCACCGCGAACTCGAGGCGTGAGCCGCTCCTGCCCTGGATGAAGCCGAGCTGGTCGTAATAGATCACCTGGGGTCCCAGCATGGTGAGCAACTGCTCATAAATCGCCAGGTCTATCTGCTGGCCCGCGCCGCCCCTTCGCTCACGCTCTAAGAGCGCGGTCATCACCAGAAACGCTGCGCCGATGCCCGTGGAGCAATCGCCCAGCCCCCAGGAGGGACTGAGGGGCGGGCCGTCGGGATAGCCGTTTATGTGGCTGAAGCCCGCAAACGCCTCGGCCAGGGAGCCGAAACCGGGGCGGTTTTTGTACGGCCCCGTTCTGCCGAATCCCGTGATGGAGAGCATGATGATTCCGGGGTTCACCTCTTTCAGGTTCTCGTAGTCAAGTCCCCATTTTTCGAGTACGCCGGTGCGGTAGTTCTCCACGACGACATCGGCCCCGGCCACGAGTTTTTTGACCGCCTCGACGCCGAAGGGAGTTCTCAAGTCGAGCGTCACGCTCTTCTTGTTGCGGTTGATCATCTTGTAGTAGAGGCCCACGCCGTTTTTGTTGTGGCCCCAAAGGCGCATGGGGTCGCCGCCTCTCGGATTTTCGATCTTGACGACGTCCGCCCCGTAGTCGGCGAGATACATGGTGCAGAGCGGCCCCGCCAGATAGTTCGACATGTCCACGACCCGCACGCCTTCCAAAGGCATGCGCGCGGTTTGCTCATCGTTCATGGGTGATCCTCATGAGAAAAGTTCGCCTGCGTGTTCAGGAAACGGGGAGAATGCTATCATCCGGCGAAGCCTTTTGAAATCTTCTGAAGACTCTGTGGGGAGAAAGCGGTGGGCTACCGGGGGATGCACGTCGTGGACGCCGACGCGCACTATCTTGAGGAAATCCGTGAATTCGCCAAGTATCTGAAGGGTCCCTCCGTCGAACGCTTCGCCGACTGGAGCGGGCAGTACCACATGCCCGCCCTGGTGGGGGATCAGTACGACGTCATGCTCCACGGCCGCACCGTTCGGGGCGCTGAGGCGGGCAAGGGCGATCAGGACGAGATGCTCGGCATGTCGAGTCCCGCCGACATCCCCGTCGTGATGGAGCGCTTCGGCATCGACACCATCGTCATGATCCCCACCTACATGCTCATGGTCGAGTTCGTGCGGAACGCGAACCACGCGATGGACATCTGCAACGGCTACATCGACTACATGCTGGACGGCGTCTGCGCGCCAGAGGAGGGAATCTACACGCTGGTGGTGGCCGCAGGCCGCGACCCCGAGCGCGCCGCGAAGATGATAGACCGCGTGGCGGGCAATCCGGCCGTGTGCGGGGTGGAGATGCTCGGCAGCGCCGAGCTACCCCTGGGCGCCGAGGCGTACAACCCCATCTACGAGGCGGCGCAGCACTACGGGCTTCCCATCGTCTTGCACGCGAACTTCCTGGGGCCGGACCTTTCGAGCTTCGCCAAGTTTCCCACCTTCGTCGAGAGCCACGCGCTGGGCATGACGTGGTGCAACCAGGTGCAGCTTGTGAGTATGGTGATGGAGGGCGTGCCCGAGCGCTTCCCGGACCTCAAGATCGTCTTTCAGGAAAGCGGCATCACCTGGGTGGCGGGCCTCATGTACCGCCTGGACACCGAATACATGCGCCGCCGCGTGGAAGCGCCCCTGCTCCGGAAGCTGCCGAGCGAATACATCAAGGATTTCTATTTCGGCACCCAGCCGATGGAGGAGATGCCGCGGAGGCACCTCAAGATGTTCTTCGACCTGCTCGACGGGGAGAACACCTTCCTGTTCGCGAGCGACTGGCCCCATTTCGATTACGACGAACCCTCGGCGGTTGCCGACCTCCCGTTCTTAAGCGACCCGGGCCGCCGCAAGATCATGGGCGAGAACGCGCTCGGCGTCTTCCGCTTCACGGAGAAGACGGTGAACCTGGAGGTGGGCGCCTAGATGGCGAGGCGGCTCTGGGCGGCGCGCGCGTCCGAGATAGGCCCCGGCGAGCGGATTCGCCTGGAGCTGGGCGGCCTCAAGCTAGGGATATTCCGCCTGAGCGACGGGTTTTTCGCCCTGGAGGACAAATGTCCCCACCAGCAGGGCCCCGTCTGCTCGGGGAACCTCTTCCGCGAGATCACGGCCACTGTGGGGGAGGACGGCAGGGTGCAAGAACACTACGCGCGCGATGAGGCCGACGTGGTCGCGTGCCCCATGCACGGCTGGGAGTTCGAGCTAAGAACGGGGGAATGCCTCGCCAACCGCAGGCGGAAAGTCCAGCGCTTTCCCGTGGAAGTCGACGGGGAGGACCTCTACGTCATCCTGCCGGGAGGGTGAGGCTCAAAACCGACCGGGGAGGGGCTTTTTCAACAGCCCCCAAATCCCCCTTCTTGACAATCCCGCCGATAACGCCACTATAATTTTTACACATACATACGTTCGACGGACTGGCGAGAGGGGGGAGGCCTCCTCTTACACGGCTCACTTTTTCTGGAGGGGATACGATGTCCATGCCCACCTATGGTTACGATCACCTGCACTTTCGAAGCGAGGACCCCCACGCCGCCAGAAAGTTCTGGGAGGAGATGTTCGGGGCTAAGGTGATGGAAGAGGGCGACCTGGGCGGCTCGCCCATTTTCAGGTTCGATCTGAACGGCATGAGTTTTCTTGTATCGGGCCGGGCGGAGGGCGAGAACCCCGTGCGCACGACGAGCGACCCGCGCTACGGGCTGGACCATTTCGGACTCGTCGTCGATGACATGGACAGGGCCGAGGCCGACCTGCGCGCGAAAGGGGCCGACTTCATCTGCGACCCGTGGGAGATAGGTCCGGGCACGAAGATCGCCTTCATCAGGGGGCCGGACGACATCAGCATCGAGCTCGTCTCGCGCGGCTAGGCAGTTCGCGCGGCACGCTCTGGCGTTGTGTTCAAAATTGACAGCGCGGGGAAATCCTGCTAGCGTTTTTTCCATAGTTACAGAAACAGTTGAGGTTGTTTGAGGATTTATCGAACGCCGGAGAGTGGGAATCGCGAACCGGTGGTATCGTCGCCTCCAGGGGATTGTTGCCCCGATTCGCCTCCTGCCGTGAAAACGCTTCCCATCTCTTCGTCTGAAACCCGAGTGAACCGAGAGGCCCGGCCCAGGGTCTCTGGATGGAAGTTATGACTTGGTTCTGCCCCCGATGGCGGATCGCCCGTGCCACGGGGAGCGCAAGTTCTCCTAGGGCGACGATGGAGGGTTGACCATGAAAGAACTCGGTTTGAGTCGTCGGAAACTCCTTCGCAATGCCGCACTCGGAACGGCCGCCATGGCCTTGCCCGTCTCGCGGGCGACGCCCTCAGCGGCGATGGTGAAAACGCTCAACTTCTACAGCTGGACCTACGGGATCAGCTTCGTGAAGCAGCGCATCGCCGAGTTCGAGAAGCTCGCCAAGGTCAAGATCAACTACGGGAACACGCCGGGCAGCAAGTACCACGACGCCCTGGTCGTCAAGTTCTCGGGGAAGACCCCACTGGACGTCATCTACATGATCGACGGGCACCTCGCCGAGTTCGTCGAGGCGGGCTGGCTGTATCCCATCGATGAATTCCCGAGGGTGGATGAATACCGCAAGGAGTTCATCGGCCCGACCGCCGATGCGCTCACCTACAACGGCAAGCTCTACGGCCTGCCCTACTACGTGGGCCACATGGCGTTCCTCTACAACGAGGAGCATCTGGAGAAGGCGGGCATCGGCGCTCCCCCCAAGACCTGGGACGAGGTGGTCCAGCAGAGCCTCCAGATCAAGAGCAAGGGGATTCAGGAGTATCCCTTCCTGCAGTTCCTGAAAGCTGATTTCTGGATGGGCGAGCTGCTCTTCACCATGATGTACAGCCGGGGCGGGCGGTTCGTCGACGAGAAGTACAACGTCATGAACTACGACAAGGAAGGCTCCGCGGCGGCGCAGTCGATCCAGTGGATCATCGACGCGGCCAAGAAGCACAAGATCACGCAGCCCGGCTTCCTGGAGCTCAACGAGGTCGCAGCCCTCAAGGCCTTCAGCAGCGGCACGGGCAGCTTCGCCATCCTGCCGAACTACCGCTTAAGGGCGGCGAACGAGCCCAAATCCTCCAAGGTGGCCGGCAAGGTCAAGATGGCGCTCATTCCGACCGCCAACAACGCCAAGCCACACGTCTGCGGCTGGACGAGGGCCTACAGCATGACCGCCTCGGCCGCGAAGGACCCCGCGCGCAAGGCGATGGCCTGGAAGATGGTGGACTTCCTGGGCGGCAAGGACAAGTCGGGCACCTACCGCACCGCGAAGAAGTGGTTCACCGAGTTCGGCCTGGGCTTCGGCCATGCGCCGCTGTTCAAGGACCCCGACATCATCGCGGCTGCGAACAATTGGGGCGAGGCGAAACTGTTCGAGAGCCAGATGGCGCTCAGCAAGCCCAAGGACGGGCAGAAGGCCGTCTGGTACGCCGAGTGGGATCAGTACATGCGTCCGCGCGTCCACAAGGCGATCCTGGGTCAGGCCGACATCGTCGGCACGCTCAAGACCCTGACCAAGCAGTGGAACAGACTGAAGAGGCGTTACGGTTAGACGAAAGCGATTGCCTCCCCCGGCGGCGGACCGCCGGGGGAGGCGCGATGGAGGTTTTCCTTGGCGAATATCCTGTCCGTCGAAGGGGCAAAACCCACCGAGCAGGCGGGCCTGAAGGGCTGGTTCGCCCGGCGCACGCAGACCGAAGGCGGCATTGCGATGTTCTTCGTAGGACCGGCTCTGCTGCTGATGGTGCTGCTCAACATCTATCCCATCCTGCATTCGTTCTACGTCAGCGTCCACGTCTATAACCTGAAGCGGCCCCACAGAAACCCCTTCGTGGGTTTCGAGAACTACATGATGTTCCTGGAGAGCGAGGATTTTTACAACGCGTTCATTAACACGATCGTCTTCGTCGTGGTGTCGGTGATCGCCGTGGCCCTGCTCGGACTCATCTTCTCCCTGGCGCTCAATGAACTGGGCGCCGGCGTGCGCAGGTGGGTGGTGCCGCTCATCCTCGTCCCCTGGGCGGTGCCCTACGTGGCGAACGGTCTCATCTGGGAGTGGATCTACCATTCCGACTACGGGTTACTGAACGGGCTTCTGGTCGCCCTTGGCGTCATCGACAAGTACCAGACATGGCTCAGCAACCCCGACCGCGCGCTCTACACCCTCGTGAACGCCTTCGTCTGGAAGGAGGTTCCCCTGGCCACCGTCTTGTTCCTGACGGCGTTGCAGGCGATACCCGAGGACCTCTACAGCGCGGCCAAGATCGACCAGGCCGGCGCTTCGAGGCGTTTCTGGCACATCACCCTGCCCGCGCTCAAGCTGGCCTTTCTGCTGGTGCTGGTCTATTCTTCGATCATCTCCATCAAGACCTTCGACCTCGTCTATATCCTCACCGAGGGAGGGCCGGGCGACGCGACAGCGCTCGTCTCCTGGTACACCTACGTGGAGACCTTCCGGAACCTGCAGTTCGGCTCCGGCGCGTCGATTTCCTACGTCATCGCCATCGCCACCTTCATCCTGGCGATCGGCTACATCAAAATCCTCTACAGGCCGCAGGAGAGTTGATTATGGCTGCCCCGAGCGTTCCCAATGTCAAGGAGATTCAAAGATACCGCCAGGCCGCCATCGTGGGACGAATCGCGCTCTACCTGATCGTCGCCGTCATGCTCTTCTACGCCATCTCTCCCTTCTACTGGATGTTGAACTCGAGTCTCCAGTTCGAAAAGGACGTGGTGTCGGTTCCGCCCAACTGGGTTCCGCCCGCGCTCAACATCGGCAATTTCGAGGAGATCATCCTCAGAAAACCCGCCGACACGAGCGTCGCATTCGACAAGAAGATGGCCGGATACTCCACGTTCCCCACAGCCGACGTGCTGCCCTCGATGTGGAACAGTTTCGTCGTGGCGTTTGGCGTTACCATCATCAACGTCATCCTGGGCTGTCTGGCGGCGTACGGCTTCGCGCGTCTTTACTTCAAGGGTAAGCAGTCCCTTTTCTACGTCGTGCTGGCGTCGCGCATCGTGCCCGAAGTGTCGCTGATCGTCCCCTTTTACCTGATGATTCGCGGGCTGGGTCTGCTGGATACCTATATGGGGCTCATCGTGGCCTATATCCCGATTTCGCTTCCCCTGGCGATCTTCGTGCTGGTCGCCTATTTCGAGACGGTGCCGCAGGAAATCGAAAGCGCCGCCCGCGTGGACGGCTGCAACCGCTTCCAGACGCTCTGGCGGGTGATTCTACCGCTTTCGACGCCTGCGATCGTCACGGCGGCGGTGTTCGTGTTCCTCACGAGCTGGAACGAGTTTCTCTTCCCGCTCGTCCTGACACAGACGATGAACACCCGGCCCATCACGGTGACGCTGCTCGATTTCGTCTCGGAGTTCTCGGTGAGCTACGCGCGGATGAACGCCGCGGGCGTCGCCTGCGTCGTGATTCCCGTCGCCCTGGCCCTCATGTTCCAGCGCTACTTCGTGCGCGGGCTGACGGCGGGGGCGGTGAAGGGCTAGCTGGTTTTCGATAGGAGCGCGTGAGAATGGCGAAAGTCGTTTTGGAGAATCTGAGCAAGAATTACGGCGAGGTGGTCGCGGTCGACAACGTGGACCTCGAGATCGAAGACGGCAGGTTCGTCGTGCTCCTGGGTCCTTCGGGGTGCGGGAAGACCACCATCCTGAACGTGGTCGCGGGTCTGCTCGATCCCACCGAGGGCGCGATTCTCATCGACGGGGTGGACGTTCGCCACATTCCGGCCCACAAACGCAACATGGCCATGGTGTTCCAGAGCTACGCCCTCTATCCCCACCTGAGGGTGCGGGACAATCTGGCCTTTCCGCTTCGGATGATGAAGATGTCCAAGGCGGAAATCGAGGAGAAGGTCCTGTGGGCGGCCGAGGCGCTCGACATCGGGGAGCTTCTGGCCCGAAGGCCCCGCGAACTCTCGGGCGGACAGCGCCAGCGGGTGGCGCTGGGCCGGGCCATCGTACGCGAACCCTGGGCGTTTCTGATGGACGAGCCGCTCTCGAACCTCGACGCCGCGCTCCGTGTCGAGATGCGCGCCGAACTCAAGAAGCTCCACCGTCGCCTGGAAACCACCATGATTTACGTGACCCACGATCAGGTGGAGGCGCTGAACATGGCGGATGAGATAGCGCTCCTGAAAGACGGCGTGCTCCAGCAGTATGCCTCTCCCTATTCCGTCTATCACGAACCGGCGAACACGTTCGTGGCGCAGTTCGTGGGCACGCCTCCCATGAACCTCATCCCCGGCGACCTGGAGCAGGAAAACGGGAGGCTGAGTTTCCGCTACGGGAGCTTCGCCGTGGAGCCGCCGCCGGAGCTTCGCAAGCGCCTGGAGGAGAAGGAGAGGGAGAAGGTGATTCTGGGGATTCGCCCCGAGGACGTCGTCGTGACGGCCGCCGGAGGCGATGGAGATGGCCACATGAGCAAGGTGCTGCTGCTGGAACCCTACGGCGCGGATCAGGTGCTGGAACTCGCCTTCGAGGACGTATCGATTATGGCGCGCACCGACTCGACTTTCAGAGTAGATATGGGGGATGAGACCCGCGTTGGGATGCGCGAGGACAAACTTTTCTTCTTCGACGCCGACACCCAACTGGCCATCTGAGCCTGACGCGCGCCGAACCTTACGTGTAGACCTCCTGTATCCCGAAGTAATCCGGGTTGAAGTTCTCCACTATCTCACTCACCTTGTTCACGCAGGCCTCGAAGTACTGGCGGCCCTTCTCCGGCGTGGCCCGGCGCGGGTCGCCGTAGACGCCGTTGTGCACGCGGCTGTCGGGCAAACGCACGACCGAGGTCACCCCGTGCTGAAAGGAGAGCACCAGTTCGGGCTTGTACTCCCAGTCGCCCAGGCGATCCACGTGCACCATGTCCGGGCGGATGTGCATCATGAAGGACGTCTCGAACTCGTTCGCGTGGGTGCCCTCGCGGAAGTTGTCGCCGATGGCGTCGCAGGTTTCCTTGTCCACCATGAAGTAACTCCCGGCGACGATGAGTTTGTCTCCGTCCCGGCCGTAGCGGTCCATGAGCCTGAACATCATGGTCTGCAGCAGGGGCAGGTTGGGGTTGTGGCCGTTCAGGAAGAGAATCCGCTTGAAGCCGTTTCGCACAAGGCTTTCGGTGATCTCGGCGACGCACGTCATGAAGGTATCGGCCGTGAAGCTGATGGTGCCCGGAAAATTCTCCCAGACCTCCGAGTAGCCGTAGGGCAGCGGCGGGGCGACGAGGCAGCCCGTGCGGTCGCCGACGGCCTTTGCGACTTCAAACGAACTCGATATGTCGACTTGTACCGGCAGGTGGGGGCCGTGCTGCTCGGTCGAGCCCACGGGCTGGATGATGACGGGGTTCTCGGGAAGCATGTCGCGCACTTCCATCCAGGTCAGGTCGCTTAGCATCATGGCGTCGTTTCCTCCATAAGGTTTCGGACTCAGCCGGAGACGGCCTCGGCGGGTTCTCCCTCATACATTTTGAACAGCGCCAGATCGAAACCGTCCGGGTCGTAGAAAATGGCGGCTCGCCAGTAGCGGCCCGGGCCTCGCCACGTCACCTGGGGCGGTGTGGCGAACCGCACGCCCTTGGCCACGAGATCCTCATAGGCGGCGTCCATGTCTTCGGGTTCGAAGGCGATGTGGCTGCTGCCCACGTCGTTCAGGGCCGGCGGATTGTCGTAGGACTTCCCCTCCTGTTTCAGGAACTGGATGAGCTCCACGACCGCGCCCCCCGCCTGGAGCATGACGATCCGAAGCCGGCTGTCGGGCGTGGTCGAGGCGTACTGGATACCCTCCTCGTCGGAGGAGATGTCCTCCACCACTTCGAAGCCCAGGATGTCGCGGTAGAACGCGATGGACCTTTCGATGTCCGAAACCGTTCTGCTGGAATGGTGCATGGGACCAATCATGACGATCTCCCCCCATTGGTCTTGAGAAAACCTTGCGGGCCTACCGTCTTTCGGGATGGCGCCCGTACCGGATACTTCATGTACGAGATGTGTCGGCAATATACCACAAAACGCTTTGTGGAGCACGAAAGGCTCCATGGAAAGGGGCTGTTGAAAAAGTCCCCTGAAAAGGTAAAGGCAACCCCCTTGAGAGGGAAACCCCATAAAGACAACCCCCCCTACCCCCCCTTGTCAGGGGGGTATAAAAAGGCGAAATCCCCCGCCGAGTGGGTAGAAGGGCTTTGCTTTTTCTTGCCCCCTGACAAGGGGGGGTAGGGGGGGTGCTTTTCAAGGCGGGGGGAGGACGAGCGGGGCGGGTTTTTCATCGGGCATTCCTCTCGGGATGCCCGACCCCTCAAGGGGGGAGTGATTTTACAAGCCGAGACGGAGTGGACAATTAGAGAGGAGTGTTTCCCTTCACTCTTGTCGGTTGGCAATGTTGTCGCCATAGGGGAAGGATTCCGAGCGAGGAGGGCTTTTTCAACAACCCCAAACGAGGGGGGATTCAACTAAAATTCCGAGCGCTTCTCAACTCCCCTTGAAATCGGGTTTGCGCTTCTCGTGAAAGGCCTCCACGCCCTCTTTGAAATCATCCGACTGGCGAAGCCGCGAGTAGCAGTGCCCTTCGAGCTGGATGCCCAGGGACAAGAAGGTGTCTTCCGTTTCGTTGAGCAGGCGCTTGGCCGTTCGCTGCGCGAGCGGGGCGAACTGGCAAAGCTCCGCGACCAGGGAGTCCGTGGCATTTTCCAACTCTTCGTCCGGCACGACCTCGGTGACGATGCCCCACTCATACGCCTGGCTGCCTTTGATGCGCTTCGAACGCATGACGATGTGCTTCGTCCGCGTGATGCCGGTCATCTTCTGTAAGCGCGCCGAACCGCCCGAACCCGGAATCTGCCCCAGGCGCTGTTCGGGCAGGGCGTAAAGCGTCGTCTCCGAAGCGACGCGGAAATCGCACGCGAGCGAGATCTCGAAACCCACGCCGAAGCAATAGCCGCGGTTGGCGGCGATGGTCGGCTTTACGCAGCGCGTGGGCGCGGCGATGTTGTCGGCCAGGTTCGAGACGTGCTCGGGCGAGGCTTCCATGAAGCCGCGAATGAACCCGCCCGAGGAGAAGTTGGGCCCCACCGCGCGCAGCACGATGACGCGCACGCGTTCGTCGCGGTCCAGTTTCTCGAAGGCGGCGCGCAACTCCTCGCGCTGGCCCATGCTGATCGTGTTCATCTCGCCGCGGTCGAGAATGATGTCGCCGCGCTGTTGCCCGGCGTCTATCTCGACCGTGAAGCCGTCGAAACTCGCGCCGTGCAGGTCTTCGCCGTGTGCCATCGTCTGGGTTCTCCTATCGATTCGGTTTCGTCGTTCTCATTCAGCGGGCGCCAAATCCAGCAGCGCTTTCTTGTCGATCTTGTCACTCGCGACGCGGGGGAATTCGCCGAGTTCGATGAACCGCGTCGGTATCTTGTAGGTGGCGAGGCCGCTCGCCCTGAGGGCATCGGCCAGAACTTCCGGGTCGAGACTCCTGCCCTCATGGGGCTGGATGAACGCCCAGGGCGCCTCGCCGTATTCGGGATCGGGCGCGGCGACCACGGCGCACTCGAATACGTCGGGGTGTTTGGCGATCTCGCGCTCGACCTCGACCGGCAGTATCTTCTGGCCGCTGCGGTTGATGACCTCCTTGCTGCGGCCCAGAAGCCGCAAGCGCCCGTCCTCGTCGATGGCCGCGATGTCGCCGGTCGCGTTCCATCCCTCAGACCAGACCGCTCGTGTCCCTTCCGGGTCCTTCCAGTAGCCCGAAGAAGCGTAAGGAGCCGAGAGTTTGAAGTGGCCGACGCTCCCCTGTGGCAGCGCGTTTCCCTCCTCATCCTCAATTCGCCAGCGGCATCCACGATGCGGCAAGCCGACGCTGCCGTTGAGCCTGAGCGCGGCAGGCTCGTTGAAGTCCGCGTGCGCGAAACCGGGGGTTTCCATGCTGCCCGCCGCGACCACGACGCGGCAATCGGTGAGGCTTTCCACATGGCGCGCAGCGTCGAGGTCCGCCGCCGCCGTGCCGATGCGGATGGCGCGCAGCGAGCTGAGATCGAAGGCGCCCAGGTCTTCCTGCGCCATCCGGGTGAGGATGACGGGCACGGTCGTCGCCACGGTGATCTTCGCACTCTCGATGAGCGCCAGCAAAGCGCGCGCGTTGTAGGATTCGGGGAACGTGAAGGCGCACGGCGTCATGCCCGACGTCACCCAGACCAGCAGCCCCGCGCCCCCCGCCATCGGCGCGAAAACGCCGACGTTGTCGTCCTCGCTGATAGACAATCGCGCGCCGTTAGCGCGGGAGAGGCACATCTGCGCCCCTTCGGGCCATTCGCACAGCTTCGAGAAACCGCTGGAGCCGCTCGATACCGTGATCATGGAAATCTCATCGAAGCGGAAAGCCGGGGAGGCGATCTCTTTCAGCGACCCGGGGTCTTGCGGTGGATTGGTCAATTCGGCCCAGGGCAGCCACCCGGCGGGAGATTCGCCCGAGAGATCGACGAGAAGCGTGTGCGTGGCTCCGCCGGTCGCCTCATCCAGCCAGGTGGCCGGCGCGTCGCGGCCTGAACCGGAAGAGGCGAAGATGACGCCCGGCGCCAGTTCCCGAAAGGCGTAGCCCAGTTCCTGGCGCCGCCACTGCATCGGGGCGAAACAGCCGATGATTCCCGCTTTCTTGAATGCGATGCGCAAGACGATCTCGCGGTTCGAGGAGGCCATCTGCACCAGGGCGCGGGCGTCGCGCTCGATCCCTCTGGCGATCAGGTTCGCGGCGATGCGGTCGGTGCGTTCATCCAGCCCCCGCCAGGTGATCTCCTCTTGCGAATCGCGGCAGGCGATTTTATCGGGAAAATCCCGCGCATAGGCGGCGTATCGCTCCACCATCGTCTCGCGCGTCCAGTACCCGGCGGCGAGATAGGCCTCGATTTTTTTCTGGTCAAGAAAAGAAGGTTTCATGTTTGTTCCGGGATCAGCGGCCCTTGTACCGGGGCGCGCGTTTTTCGGCGTAGGCTTTCAGGGCCTCGCGGCTGTCCTCGGTCGCCATGCAGATGGCGTAGAGCTTGCGCTCGAAGTCGATGCCCGCCAGCAGCTCGGTTTCCGTAGAGCGCAAGACGGCGTCTCGCCCGGCGACGAAGGCCATAGGGGACTGCGCCCCCAGCGTGCGCGCCAGCTCCTTCGCGCGGGGCATGAGGTCGGCCAAGGGCATGACTTCGGTGACCAGGCCGATTTCGCGCGCGGTTCCGGCGTCGACGCGCTGCCCCGTCAGGATCATCTGCATGGCCCAGCCCAGTCCGACGAAACGGTAGAGGCGCTGCGTGCCGCCGCTTCCTGGAATCTGGCCCAGGTTGATCTCCGGCTGCCCGAGCCGGGCGTTCTCGCTCGCGATGCGGACCGTGCACCCCATGGCGAATTCGAGGCCCGCGCCGAAGCAGTAGCCGTTGATCGCGGCGACGGTCGGCTTGCCGAGGCGCTCGATGGCGGTCGGCAGTTCCTTTCGCAGCGTGGCGGAGGGGCCCATCTCCGAGACCAGCGTGCGTCGTTCGAGTTCGGGGATGTTCGTGCCGGCGCAAAACGACTTGTCCCCGTGCCCGGTGAAGACGATAGCCTTCACCGCGTCGTCTGTTTCGGCGCGGCGGGCGCAGTCGAGCAGGTCGACCCGCATTTGCTGTGTCATGGCGTTTCGCCGCTCCGGCCAGTGCAATGTGACGATCAGCAACTCACCGTCCATTTCGGTGCGCAGGTTCTCGTAGTTCATGTCGGCTCCACCCCCATGTTGTGTGTGTTTTCTCCTCGACACCGCCTGTTTACCCATTGTAATCACTATCCGCGCCGTTTACGTCAACCGGCGTTTGGCCTGTTTCGCAAATGCGCCGTCATTGCCATGAGTTCTTTGTACTTTACGCTCTCGAAGATCCGGCCCTTGTCCAGCGCGTAGATGCGGTCGTCCATGCGTCCACGATTCCGGGTTGTGAGGAATTCGCAATGTTGTTCGTGTGGTACGGCTTGTCAAGCATACGAACGAAGCGTCAATGAAGAGCGCCGGAAGAAAGGGCGTTCACCGCGGCGTCCCGACCCTCATGCGAGAGAGCCGGGACGCCGCAGCGGGGTATGGTCGATAGTATGCGTTCGGCGCCGCTAGGCTCCCAGCTTCAGCTTGAGCCAGTCGAAAATCTCGTGCGCGTAGGGGGGCACGTTGTCCATCTGGCAGTGCTGGGCGCCGGTTTCCGTTCCCTTGACGACCCGGAAGGTCTTGTCTTTAGATCCCGAGGCGTTGAAAAGATTTTTCGCGTCGGCGAGGGGGATCTGCTGGTCGCCCTCTCCGTGGATCAGCAGGAACGGGCAGCGCATGTTCTGCACCACGCCGTCGAGCTTGAAGTCCGCGAGCAAGTCGAGGCACTCCTCGGTGGAGTCCGAGTTGAAAATCCACGTCAGGTGATGGCCGGGAACCGAGAGGGCCGTTTTGTAGGCGGCGGCGATTCTGTCCTGCCACACCCGCTGGTAGTCCCAGATCGCACCCCACGCCACGCACGCCTTGAAGCGGTGCTCCATGCTCGCGTTTCTGGGCGCGTAGTAGCCGCCGAGGCTGATCGCCATGACGCCGGCGCGCTTCGCGTCCACGTCGTTTCTGCTTTCGAGATAATCGAGGGCCGCAGCGCCCGCGGTTTCATGATCGTGGCGCAGGTAAAGATTCCTGAATCGGATGGCTTCTCCGTTTCCGGGCGCATCCACGGCGAGCACGCTCATCCCCCGGCGAACGAGGTCTTCCACTCCCAGGATGTATTGAATCTCCTTCGAGACGTCGAAGCCGTCGAAAGATACCACCACGGGCGGTTTTCTCTTTCTCGTGTTCTGCGCGTGAACCAGGATTCCGGGCAGCGTCTTCTTGCCCTCGAAGGGGATCTCCACGTGCTCGATGCGCGGAGCGTCCGTGAGCGCGGCGAAGCGCTTGAAGCTGTCCAGCGATTTACGGTACGCGGCGTTCGCCGCCTTGTCCTTGGGCGTCCGGAAACGCTCGCCGAGTTGATAGTAGAAACACGCGCGCTTGAAGAAAGCGGCGGCGGAGAGGTTGTTCTTCTTCCGCGCGGCGGCCATCCCGAGGGCGCGCATCCTGTCGGCCTCGCTCACCCATTCGTCGAACCAGGCGTCGTCGTCGCCTATCTTACCCTTGAGTTTGCGGCAGACCCTGTCGACCTCGCCCATCGTGGACGAACCCCAATAGGATGTGGAATAGGCGATGCCCACGCCTGCGGACCAGCGGTAGTCATCGGGGAAATACGCGAACCACGGTTCCTTGCGGACGGCTTGTGCTGCTTTTGCCATGAGGCGTTCTCCTTACGCGAAATTGAATATTATCGTGCAAATATCATTGAGGGATGGCGCGGAAAAATCGAGAAAAACGGATGTTTCATCCGTGAGTTCTTCGAAATTCAGGCTTCCTCGTTTCATTGTTCCAATAGCGAAACTTATACCACAGCGTTGTTACGTCCGTCATCGGTGGGGGGTCCATCGCGACCGAAGAAGGAGCGATTGCATTGGTGGGTGATTCCAGCGTGACCTTCTTCCTCGGTCAGAAATGGCGCTGGTCGATTACCTGAGATTGAATCATCTCACGGCATATTCGTAATCGAATCCGTGGTAGGGACAGGTCACGACCTGTCCCTGCGGCTACAACTTCCGTGCCTCTTCCCAGAGGCGTTTTTTTCCGACCGATTGATACCATTTCTCGAATTGCGCGCGGTACCCTTGCCAGGTCTGGGAGAGGTTTGGGCGAGGATCCCGGCTGAGCGAGTAGGCCATTCCTTCCTTGAACCACTCGGGGCTTCGCCACCGCCTGAAAACGCCCAGCCGCTCGGCCTGTAAATGATGAATCATCTCGTGCCGCAGGTAGTAGTCTTTCCACCCGCGCGGGCCGATCACGATGCCGGAGACGCCAACGGTGTGCGCCGCCGCCTTGTTGAAACCGAAAGCTTCGAAACAGGCTTGCGTGTCGCAGAAAATGGCGCGGGGTTTGTTTTCGATGGCGCCGACCGAGGTGTTCACGAATGTGTAGGCTTCATCATACAGCGCGGCCGCTTGCCTGTAGCGCGACGCATCCTCCAGGCAAACCACTTCACTGACGCACGAAACCCCGTTCCACTCGGGCGCGAGAACACGCGCCTGCTTATACAGTCCCCAGACGGCCACGGGAATGCAGATTAGGCAGATGAGCAGCAATCGCTTCAGCATGTGAACCCCGAGACGCATGCTCGATTATTGACGGGTGAAGATGCTTGGTAAGGCGACATAGCTCTGCATCTGGCAGCTCCGCCGGGGTTTATTGTATCTGAAGCGTTGGAATTTACTAAAGGGATATGAGCAGGGGACAGGTCGCGACCTGTCCCTACAAAGACAATCACGGGGGCAGGACAATCCAAAAGGGTTGTCCCAACAAACTACGGGATTCTGGACTATACGAAAGGGTTGTCCTGATTCGATGATTGCATTGCAATTATCGGGCAGAGTAGAAACGGGCGTAGAAGGAGGACATGAGTATGGCGAGCATCACTATCCGCAATCTCGACGATGACGTGAAAAACCGACTTCGCATGCGGGCGGCTGAGAACGGCCGTTCGATGGAAGAAGAGGCGGGCCTGATCCTGCGC
>LXNJ01000167.1_pt1 | contig 48084 bp, 49 predicted proteins | sample 809081 | NCBI WGS metagenome assembly LXNJ01 (sample SAMN04870510, study PRJNA318959) | sponge metagenome | biome: sponge; feature: marine sponge reef; material: water | host: Petrosia ficiformis | place: Greece: Milos, Mediterranean Sea | collected 2013-05-29 | depth 5-7 m | reverse complement strand
AGCATACTTACTAAGTGATCCCAAGTGCTGATCCCTTTACTGTGCTTATTGCTTTGGTGTTTTTTAACCACACGATTAAAAGAATCACGAGGAAGAAGCCGGAGAACCTGAGAAAGTACTGTAACTTGTGCCATGGAGCGCGTATTTTGATGATTTGATACCTACAAAATACAGCCCTTTGGGCAGCGCTCCTTTTTTATGCCTCAGAAAATTTATTTTGGACGGGTGTGATTCCTCAGATTATTGATTTGCTCAACGATCTGCGTTTCACGATTCATATAATCCAAGGTTAATGAAGCGTTGGTCAGGCGAAGTAGTGGCTGACCTAGTTCGACCATCTCTCCGTCTTCCACGAAAATCTCTTCTACATTTCCTCCTTCAGGGGCGGTGACAAAAACCGTGGTCAGTGGCTCAACAATTCCATTGATAGGAATATCATCTTCAAAATGACCGTGAATAACCGGTTCGATAATGGCCCTGTCCCTATCCAATGTGTAGGTTCTGCTGCTTGTACCATTTAACATTAATCCGATTAGGAACAGGGCTATCGAACTTAATCCAACATAGCGAAGAATCTTGGCCTTCGACCATTTATTCTTTTCAATACGTTTATCCATAGCAGAGACATGCAGCAGAAGCCAATGATTCTGCCAAACAAACTAAGGTGCTGATTAAGTGACTGTTATGCCAAATGTTCTGTTAATCCAATGTTAATGTTCGTTCATTTACGAACACATTTGTGTCCAAATTCGAACACTATTCGTAATATCGCAGCAATCAGTTCGTATGAGAGAGGGTAATTTTTTAGTCATCGATGATGATCCCGATGTGTTATTGAGTTCCAAGCTGTTGTTGAAACAACATTTTGGATCTGTGCAAACCATTTCCAATCCAGAGCAGATTCGTGAATACGTAGATGAGGGGAAAGTAGATGTCTTTTTATTGGACATGAACTTCATGAGTGGAGCGGATGACGGAAAGGAAGGCTTCTATTGGTTGGAATTCATATTGCGCCATAATGCACAAGCTGTAGTGGTGCTAATGACGGCCTACGGCGAGGTGGATATGGCGGTTAAGGCTATAAAGCATGGTGCCATGGATTTCGTGATCAAACCTTGGAGCAACGATAAAATGATTGCCACCTTAAACTCGGCCCTTAAATACAGCAAGAGTGTTGAGCAATATCAGCGTCTTCAGAACAGAACCGTTCAACTTGAGGCCGACAACAACTCGCCTTACTCTGAGTTTATTGGGATTTCTCTTCCCATGCAAAAGGTATTTGAAACCATTGACAAAGTGGCTAAGACCGATGCCAATGTATTGGTGTTGGGAGAGAATGGTACGGGAAAAGAATTGGTGGCCAGATCCATACATAAAGCTTCCTTAAGACACGACAAGAATTTTGTTCCGGTTGATTTAGGGAGCATTCATGAAAGTTTATTTGAAAGCGAGTTATTTGGGCATACAAAGGGTTCATTCACAGACGCCCATACCGATAAAGCCGGGCGTTTCGAATTGGCAGACAAGGGTAGTCTGTTTTTGGATGAAATAGGTAATCTAAGCTTTCCCTCACAGGCCAAGCTTCTTTCAGTACTGCAAAACAGAGAGGTGATTCGGATTGGAAGTAATAAATCCATTCCTATCAATGTCCGACTCATATCCGCGACCAATATGCCATTGTATGATATGGTGACTAGGGATGAATTTCGTCAAGATTTGTTGTACCGGATTAATACTGTGGAAATTCGACTTCCATCCTTACGCGAGCGTACAGATGATATCCCTCTCTTAGTCAATCATTTCCTGCGAAAATACAGCAGGAAATACCATCGGAATAAAATGAAGATGGGGAAAGGCCTGATGAAGAAATTGCAGTCGTATTCCTGGCCAGGAAACATCAAAGAATTGGAGCACAGCATCGAGCGAGCCGTTATCCTTTGCGAAGGTGAACAGCTGAGCGAGGCGGATTTCTCATTGCGAAATAGTAGTGATGGGTCACAACAGGAAATTTTAAATCTTGAAAAAAACGAGCGGAAACTAATTCTTAAAGCCTTAAAAAAGAATAGTGGAAATATTAGTAAAGCGGCAGAAGAATTGGGACTAACAAGAGCTGCCTTATATCGAAGAATAGAAAAGCATGGTTTATAAATGGTTCTATTCAAGATTGGTGATTCGAATCATTCTAATCACTTTGTCCAGCCTTCTCCTATCCTATTTAATTTGGAATACAGAGAATAGGGTTTCGCCTTGAGCATGCTTATTATTCTCATCCTACAAGTAGCAGAGAGCATCCGATTTCTTAAACGAGGCATTGCCGACCTCGATAAACTTTTACTGTCCCTGCTAAATGAAGATTTTGCCTTGTCTTTTCCTGAAAATCAGGCCAAGAACAGGATGAAAGAACTGCACAAGAGTCTAAATAAGATAATTCGGAAGTTTAAAGATCTAAAGATTGAAAAGGAGAACCATTTCCGATTGTTGGAAACCATAATTGAGTGTTTGAATGTGGGAATAATGGCTATTGGAGATCATGGAAAAGTCATTCTAATGAATTCTGCCTTGAGAGAGCAGTTGAGGCTCCCTCCCATTTCGGACAGAGCTATCTTGAAAAAACGAATCCCAAATCTATTGGATCGTATTGAGGGGATAAGCATGGGACAACAGGTGCTGTTGGATTGGAAAACGGAGAATGGGACCGAGAATCTCGCATGCTATAGAGGAAAGATGAACCTCCATGCGGAACGTTTGAACTTCTATACCGTTCAGAACATTCGGCGAGAGATGGAAAAGCGGGAAATTGAGAGTTATCAACAGCTCATCCGCATTCTTACCCATGAAATCATGAAGAGCGTTACGCCTATTGGATCATTGTCCGATTCAATGCTAAAGCTGATTCAAACAGAACGAAATGGAAATACCAATTCCGAACTTTTTGAGGATTTGGAATTGGGATTGGATACCATTAATCGGCGAACAAGTGGACTCTATCGTTTTGTACAAGACTATCGGAAAATGTCACAAGTTCCTGATCCAGTTTTGAAAGAGGCCGATTTAACCCTCCTGGTTCAGCGACTGGCTACCCTGTATAAAAAGACCTTTGAAGAGAAGAAAATTTCCCTCGTTTTGGAGATTAGCAAACAAAATCACATCTGTAATTTTGATGAAGAATTGTTGGAACAAGCGTGGGTGAATTTGCTCAAGAATACTATAGAAACAGTTGATGATCAGGATGATAAGAAAATCATAATTCGTCTGGAGAATGATTTGGGTCGTCATAAATTCAGCATAATTGATAATGGCCCTGGGATACCAGCGGACAAGCAAGACCGGATTTTTGTTCCTTTTTACAGCACAAAAAAATCCGGCTCTGGAATTGGCTTAAGCCTGTCCAATTATATCGTTAACAAGCATAAGAGCAAGCTCAATTTCACAACCTCATCCGAGGGAACAAACTTCTGGTTCGAACTCTGACATTCAGTGATTTAAGAGGTGGGGAAAGTGAATTGATATGGTTAGGCGGTTAATCACTCCAAATTTCCTTTGCCGTATACTGATCTGTTCGAGCATGACTTCGAACTTTTTTTTAATCATTATGTTATGTAAGCATAATAACAAGAAGCACCTTGTCGTTATAAAAATGCAAGCTCAGCTTGTTGAGTCTGATCCACTCTACGGATCAGGTTTAGGTTTAGGTTAATGGGTTAGAAGGGTCGTTATTGAGCGGCCCTTTTAATTTTTATAGAGACTCCTTTTTAGCTCTATCCCAGTAGACATCCATTTGGGTCAAATCCATGTTTAGCATATCCACACCCTCTTCTTTCATCCGTTCTTCCATCCATTGAAAGCGTTTGATGAACTTCTTATTGGTTTTTTCGAGTGCATCTTCAGGATTGATATCTATAAACCGAGCGTAGTTAATCAATGAAAAGAATAGATCACCAAGCTCTTCTTCCATCCGCTCCTGATGTCCTTTTCTTTCTTCTTCTCTGAATTCTTCAATTTCCTCAAGAAACTTTTCCCAAACCTGATCTTTATTCTCCCAATCGAATCCAACGCCTTTTGCCTTGTCTTGAATCCTACTCGCTTTCACCATGGATGGTAGCGAGCGAGGCACTCCTTCTAAGACCGACTTTTTTCCTTCCTTGAGCTTGATCTTTTCCCAGTTCTCTTTAACCTCTTCTTCATCTTGCACTTCTACATCGCCGTAAATGTGCGGATGACGCACAATCAACTTCTCACAAACAGCGTTCAAGACGTCGGCCACATCAAACGCTCCCTTTTCTGAGCCTATTTTGCTATAAAAGACCATATGGAGCATTAAATCGCCAAGTTCTTTCTTGACTTCCTCTAGATCATTATCTAGAATGGAATCTCCCAGTTCATAGGTTTCCTCAATGGTTAGATGACGCAGACTTTCCATGGTTTGTTTGCGATCCCATGGACACTTTTCACGTAATTCATCCATGATATCCAACAATCGACCAAAGGCCTCTAATTTCTGATTTCGGGTATTCATTGCATCAAACTGTGAATCTCCTGCTTCACGAAATTGACCAATTCTTCCACATAGGATTTTGAGAAGTTAAATGAAATTCCAGCCTCTTCGTAGATCTCTGCTATCGTCTTGGTATAGCCGAGTTCTAAAGCCGATTTGTATTGACCAAGGGCTTTTTGTGGGTCGTTCTTATAATTCCTCCAAATGGCAATGGCGCCCAATTGGGCCATCCCGTACTCGATATAATAGAAAGGAACTTCATAGATATGAAGTTGTGCTTGCCATTGGTACTTTCTATAACTCGGATCTATTCCTTCATAATCGGTCAATCCTGTGGACATGGATGAAGATATGTCACTCCATGCCTGGGCCCTGGATTCATTGGAGTGTTCATTGGTATAGATCCAATGCTGGAACGCATCAATTTTTGCAATCCAAGGAAGTACCGACAGCACCTTTTCCAAATGCTCAATTTTTACTCTACGCAAAACATCCTCTTGTGGTATAATAGAATCCCAATGCTCCATGGCTATGAGTTCCATGGACATAGAGGCCAATTCCGCCACTTCTGAAGGAGTACGCTGAAACTCCTTTAGGCTATAGTGTCTCGTTAGAAAAGAATGTACCGCATGGCCTCCTTCATGAATAAGGGTGACCAAATCGCGTAAACTTCCTGCAGCATTCATAAATATGAAGGGAACACCTGTTTCATACAATGGATAATTATATCCGCCGGGGGCTTTTCCTTTTCTAGACTGAAGATCCAGATGACCCATTTCATCCATTGTTTTCAAACAATCGGCAAAAAACGGCTCTATTTGATCGAAAAGTTGAATGGTCTTATCCAAAAGGTCCTCTTGAGTTCCGTCAAATACTTTGATCGGATCCTTCCCAAACATGTCTACACTAAAGTCCCATGGACGCAAGCTTTCCAGTCCAAGATTGTCCTTTCGCATTAGCTCCAGTTCCTTCACTAAGGGTAAAATAGCTGAAGCGATACTCTCATGAAATTCAAAACAGCTCTCGACGGTATAATCAAAACGACCGAGGCTTTTAAACTTATAATCTCGATAACTATCAAAACCAACATTTTCAGCAATTGTAGTGCGTTTCGCGATGAGTTTATTCAAGAGTTCATCCAATTCCTTCTGATCCTTCAACCGTCTTTTCTGGATTTCGAAATAAACCTGTTCTCTTCGACCACGATCGGTGTCTTTTAGAAAGACATTGGCTTGTGGAATGGTGTACTCCTGATCATCGAGCTGTACACTCTGCTTCCCAATAATTCCGCCGTATTCTTGTTGAAGCTGGGAACATTCCGCTTGAAGCGGAACATTCTCTTCTCTGTACAATTCGAGTTCATTCTTTAATGACCTCAAATAGGTGAGATAGTAGTTCTCATCCAATTCTGAAAAGACTGGACTTGCCACAAGCTTTCTATTCAGCCTGTCGCTGATCTTTTGGACATTTGGTATGACTTGACCAACGTATTCTTGAAATCGTTTTGATTTTTCTTCGTTCTCCGTATCCCTGCTCTGATGAATGTATCTCCAGCCCAATTCTTCGGCGATCGCAGCACCTATTTCTGAAAGCTTTTCAATCCATTTTTCCAACTCACCCAATTCATCAATAGTGGCATTGGTGAGTTCATCGAAATAAGGCGACATCAGTTCCCAGTTCTCGAGTTTTAAGTCTTTCGGTAAAAAACTTCTTTCTTTTACTTCATTCATAGACTTATTCTTCCTCCGAACTATCCGTAGACTCCTGGTCTACCGCATCCTCCGTATCCTCCTCAGATAGAATAGCTTCCAGCTTCCCCGATCTCCAGAGTGCCTCATACCAACCAAACAATTTCTTCACATGAGATGGATACACTCGATCCTCATCAAAGTCGCTAAGTACTTTACGAAATTCTTCCATCAAAGCCTTCTCTCCCATTTTGGCCGAAACCGCTTCATCCCCATAGACTTCCTTCATACTTCTGAAGATATCAACCAACCTCTTTTCTTCCGAATAGGTATAGATCGCGATGTCAGATAAGGCACTAATGTTGCGGGTCATTCCAACTGGAAAACGTTTACCATCCGTCAAAGATTCAACTATTACTCCACCACGAGATTGCCCGAGTAAGTAATACAATCCAGATTTTCCAGAGATGGATAAAATCTTTTCAATCTCCATATCTATTCTTTTTCAAATTTCGATTCATAATACTCTTCTTCACCCATAATGGCCATCTCAATCATATCGCCAGCCATCTCCGAATAACTTCCATCAGGAAATCGCTGACGAAGATCTTCAAAAGTTTGAACCGCATAGGCCGATTGACCCAGATCCAAGAAACAAACTCCTTGTAAAAAGAGCGCTTGCTCTGCCAATGGATGATCGGGATACTTCAGGTGCAAATCGTTGAAATACTTGGTAGCCGCCCAATAATCTCTAATGCCACTGGATAGCTCACCACATTTAAATAGCAGTTCTGGAACCATCCCGTCCTCAGGAAAATTTGTCACAAAGGATTGATATTTTTCAATCATCCCAACTCCCTTCATTGAATCCACTTCCAAAACCTCCGATGACCTGTGATCTGCCTCCATTTGATTAATCTCAGCTAACAAAAGATCGCGTTCATTTTGTTCGGAATGAATGGAAGTCGTTTGCCCATTATTGGTGCAAGCGAATAGAACAAAAAGTGATAAGAAGACCAGGGAGTATTTCATTTCTATTGAATCATGTATGAGTTACCGTTAAACACGCGCATCTTATAGTCTGCTTTCATTTTTCCTTTGGCAATGTTCGCCAACTTACCCTTCACCATACGTTTTCTCAAGGCAGAAATCCGATCGGTAAACAGTACGCCATATACATGATCGTATTCATGTTGAATGACCCGGGCTGCCAATCCGCTGTATTCCTCCTCAAAGTTTTCGAACTTCTCGTTCTGATATTTGATTCGGAGGCTGTCTTTGCGATCAACGTCCAATCGGAGGTCGGGAAAACTCAAACAACCTTCATTAAAGGTCCATTCTTCGCCTTCTTTATTTAGGATAACGGGATTGATAAATACCTTTTTGAAATCCTTTAGGCTTTCATCCTCATCTGAAAAAGGCGAAGCATCGATGATAAATAGCTTTAGAGAGCGACCAACCTGTGGGGCAGCAAGACCAACGCCGCTCGCATCATACATGGTTTCAAACATGTTCTCAATTAGTTCTTGTATGCCCTCGTCTTTTTCAGAAATCTCTTTCCCTTCTTTCTTTAAAACGGGATCACCATAAGCTACAATTGGTAATATCATAAATACTCTATTTCCTTGTCAAATAATCCTGCAATAATATGGTTGCACTAACTTCATCAACCAGCACCTTCTCCTGTCTTTTTTTCTTCTTTAAACCACTCATATACATAGCTTGAGAGGCAAGCTTTGATGTGAAACGCTCATCCATTCGTTCAATATTCACATCTGGAAAAGAACTCCTTAATCGACCTATTTGTTCATTAACAATCGTACTACTTTCAGAAGCCGTACCGTCCATCTGAATGGGGTCCCCAACAACTATGGTCTCAACTTCTGATCTAAGCACCAATGATTTCAAAAAATCAATCAATTCATTGGTCTCCACAGTGGTTAGACCTGTTGCTATAAGTTGCAATGGATCCGTTTCGGCAATTCCGGTGCGCTTCCCTCCAATATCCAATGCCAAAATTTTCCCCATAAGGTCGCAAAGATAATCAAGGCCATGGGAATCTCAGTTCATTATGCAGATTATGAAGCAACTGCAAGCGGTAGCCGAGATTTCCTCTACAAGCGATTAATCATCATATTCTCCTTCATAGCCAAACTGATCAAAGCTATCATCGTCCTCAAAAATATCACCTGACTTTGCCTGCTCACCTTCAAACTGCTTATCGGGAACTTCTTCAGGACGTTGGCCATAAACCATTGTCAGTGCGGGATAACTCTCTCCCATCTCCGCTTCATTGCGTTCGATACATTCCACCAAAAAAGTCCACATATCCAAGAAATCATAGACATAGATCATTCTCGAACGATCTTCGTTGAAGCAATCGTTTAAAGGAACTTCTTCCATGGGAGCTGTATTGTCGTCCATGCTCTCGAGGGGTATTTCCTTTTGCCGCTCCCAATCATCATTACTGGTATAAAAAGAGGCCATCTGAGTCCCGTCAAATTCATACGCATTGGTAATGGCTTGGTGCAAATCCTCTAAGCTTGCTTCTTCATCTATTTCTATATCCCGAAACACATCTTCCTGAACATCCAGTATGACTCTAATCTTTGGTATCATTTCACTTCCTCCTTTATTTTAAGCCCCATTTCCTTCCCTATTTCGAGCATTAATTCTTTCGCTCGGTCGTACTCGTTAGGGATATCACCTTCCAGGATAGCCTCACGTATTTTATTCTTAATCTCCCCAATTTCACGTCCAGGACCTATTCCAAAGCTCGTCATAATTTCTGCCCCACTGATTGGAGGTTGAAAATTCCGGAGATGATCACGCTCTTCAACTTCCTTTAACTTAAGACGTACCAATTGGAAGTTTTCCAAGTACTTCTTGAACTTCTTTTTGTTCTTCGTTGTGATATCCGCTTCACAAAGTAGCATCAATTCATCGATATCTTCTCCAGCTTCAAACAACAGTCTTCGAACGGCAGAGTCACTGACCTCTTCTTGGGCAAGAACAGCCGGCCGACTACTTAGGCGCACCAACTTTTGCACGAATCGCATTTTCTCATTCTGCGGCATCCGCAGACGGGCAAAAATTCTAGGGATCATTTTAGATCCTATGTATTCATGACCATGAAAGGTCCAACCCATTGGTTGTATAAATTTCTTAGACTGAGGTTTACCAATGTCATGGAGCAATGCAGCCCATCTGGACCACAAATTCGTCGTGGTCTCGCAAATGTTATCTAGGACTTGAAGCGTATGATAAAAATTGTCCTTGTGGCGCTGACCATCTACTTCTTCTACCCCTTTGAGCTTCAACAATTCAGGAAGTACTTCTTCCAATAATCCTGTTTCATCCAATAATCTGAATCCAATTGAAGGCTTATGGGAAGACATTATTTTATTCAGCTCATCGGACACCCGTTCCTTGGATATGATTTTAATGCGATCCTTATTCTTCTTTATTGAGGCTATGGAATCAGGATGAATGTCAAAGTTTAACTGAGTTGCAAAACGTATGGCTCGCATCATGCGCAAAGGATCATCAGAATAAGTGACATCCGGATCAAGAGGAGTTCGTATGATACGGTTATCGATATCCTTTAAACCATTAAATGGGTCGAGCAATTCACCTTTGCGCTCTTGGTTCAATGCAATGGCCAGGGCATTAATCGTAAAGTCTCGTCTATTTTGGTCGTCGGCCAAACTACCATCTTCTACGGTGGGCTTTCTACTATCGCTTTGGTATGATTCTTTGCGGGCGCCCACAAATTCAATTTCCTGATCCTTATAACGAATCATTGCGGTTCCAAAATTCTTGAACACTTGGACCTTGGGACGTGGTTTTAGTTCTTTGGCGATGGCCTTTGCCAACTCAATTCCACTACCAATGGTCACCACATCTATATCCTTATGAGTCCCTCTATTCATGATCAAATCGCGTACATAACCGCCAATCACGTAGGCTTTCAATCCCATACCATCGGCCACAGTACCAATGAGATCTAAAACTGGATTTTGATGTGTTATTTGATCGCCTGATTTCATAAGGGCCGCAAAGATAAGGATGTTAAACGAGTTTGAGATCGAAGAAATGGCTCTGCTCAGCTTTGCCTGAAAGGAACAAATTAGTCCTTCAGGGCCGACGAGTACAAATCTTGCCATTGCTTTGCTATACCGGAAATTTCGAAGCGATGCACATGGTCCAAGCCTGACTGAATCATTTGTTCCGAAAGTGAGGAATCTCCAAGAACTTTGCGAATGCTCTCACTTAACTCTTCTTTGGATTTTGGATTTACATAAATTGACTTCGGGCCGCCGGCTTCGCTAAAACAAGAACCCCTACTGGAAATCACCGGAACAGAAGAAAACAGTGCTTCAATTATTGGAATTCCAAAACCTTCAAAGGTCGAAGGGTATAAGAAGAGCTTTGCCAATTGAAAAATGCCGCTCAAATCAAGAGTACTGAGATTGGTATAAAAGTAAACCCGATTCTCCATTCCAAGAGAATGGATTAAGGTCTGAACCTCATTGTAGTACTTTTTCTTTTGACCACCTACAACCACCAATGGTATCTCGATTTCTGAAAGTGATTCGATCAGCTCTTTCAAGTTCTTTCGAACTTCTATGGTTCCAACATAGAGTACATAATCATCAGGCAATCCCAACCTCTCTTTTAACTCCTTCTTCTCTTGTTCTAACCGTTTCTCTTTAAAGATTTCATGACAAGACTGATAAATGACCTGAATTCGATCGCTATTAATGCCATAGTACTCCACCAAATCGGATTTCGTTTGTGCACTAATAGCCACCACTCGATTTGCGTTTTCAGCAGCGTTTTTAAATTTCCTGCGATATACATATCGGTCGGAGCTGCTGTACCATTCAGGAAATCGCTCAAAGATTAAATCATGAATGGTAACCACACTCTTCACCCTGGACGACTGAATTTCAGAAGGAATTTCGTTACTTAGGCCATGGTATAATTCAATGCCATGTGCTTCTAAGTCCTTGCTTAGGTACACCGATCGCCACAATGAAGGAAATATTCCATAACCACCATGTGGACTATGCCTTTTGGCCGACTCGAATTCTAAATTGAATTTTGCTTTGGAAGGATTTGGGTCATATAAATGCATTTCAACATGCGTATGAAATCGATCCACCATTCGAAGATGATCTCGACTATAATTTCCCAATCCACTGCGATTGTGAAATGCTCGTTTTGCATCGAAACCAATTCTAATCATACGGAAACATTAAAGGTTCGAAGTGTGTCATTCAATGATGTCTTCTTGTCCGTACTTTCTTTACGCTTACCAATAATTAGGGCACAAGGAACTTGATAGTCACCTGCCGGGAATTTCTTTGTGTAGCTTCCAGGAATTACCACCGAACGAGAAGGCACATAGGATTTGAGTTCCACCGGACGATCACCAGTCACGTCGATAATCTTAGTTGATGCCGTAAGGACCACATTGGCTCCCAAGACCGCTTCCGATTCAACACGCACACCCTCAACTACAATACAGCGAGACCCAATAAAACAATTGTCTTCAATAATTACAGGAGCCGCTTGAAGTGGCTCTAAGACCCCGCCTATACCAACTCCACCACTCAGATGAACGTTTTTACCAATCTGAGCACATGAACCCACCGTAGCCCATGTATCTACCATAGTGCCTGCATCAACATAAGCCCCAATATTTACATAGGATGGCATCATGATCACACCTGATGAAACGTAGGCGCCGTAACGGGCAACCGCATGTGGAACCACGCGTACTCCAAGTTTATCGTAGTCCGTTTTGAGTGCCATTTTATCGTGGAACTGCATGGGACCCGCTTCCGAAATTTCCATTTTCCGAATTGGAAAATATAGAACAACTCCCTTTTTCACCCATTCATTTACCTGCCATCCATCAGCCGTGGGTTCTGCACACCTCAATCGACCTTTGTCAATTTCTTCGATGAGGGTTTCAACGGCATCAATATATTTTTGTTCCTGCAAGAGCTCGCGATTTTCCCAAGCCAATTCAATCTTTTCTCTTAACTGCATTCCTCTCAAAATTCTAACAAAAATACATTTCCTGAGCTAGAATAAACTCAAATGATGTGGAACTATATTTCTTTGAATAGCACTCGATCTGGCAGAAATAGTAATCTTTGAAATCAATTTAAAAAGAGCTTGGAGAGAATGTAATATCTTCCGGCATTGATCGTCTATTAATGGAAATGGCAGCAGAAGAAATACTAAACTTAGAAGGACTGGACAGAAACTTTGGTCGCCTCAAGGCGGTCGATAATCTGTCCTTTTCTGTTCCTAAAGGTTCCGTTTATGGAATATTGGGACCAAATGGATCGGGAAAAACAACCACCTTTGGAATGCTCTTGGGCGTGATTAAGAAAAGTGCTGGAGAATTTACCTGGTTCGGGAAGGAAAGTGGTCCTGAAGCTCTAAAACGGGTTGGAGCCATTTTAGAACATCCCAATTTCTATCCGTATCTCTCAGGGGTTGATAATTTGAAGATTGTAGCTGACATCAAAGGCGTCCCTTACTCCAGAATTCCCGAAGTATTAAAGCAGGTCCATCTTCTTGAGCGAGGAAATGATCCCTTTAAAGCGTACAGTCTCGGAATGAAGCAAAGATTGGCCATCGGATCGGCTCTTCTGAATAATCCAGACGTATTGGTATTGGACGAACCTACCAACGGCCTGGATCCAGCCGGTATCGCTCAAATTCGTGCTCTGATTACAGATATTGCCTCGGACGGAACCACGATTCTATTGGCAAGTCATTTATTGGATGAAGTTGAAAAAGTGTGTTCGGATGTCGTCATTCTAAAGAATGGAGTGAAATTATACGATGGACCGGTTGATCAAATCGTATCGAGTGCGGGTGTCGTAGAGTTTTCAAGCACGGATAATGAAACCTTACTTAAGGAACTGCAAAAGCATCCGAACTGCAAGGGGGTTGAAATGAATGGTAAGCTTATTATGTTTACTCCAAAAGAGGCCCAAAATATTGAAGAGATGGCGAAATCATTTTCTGCCCTGGGTATTTCTCTTACTCATATTCGACACCGAAAGAGCAGCCTTGAAGACCAATTCCTAGAACTGACCAAGAAATGAGAAGACTTTGGAGAATAGAATGGAGAAAGGTCTCTAGAAACAAGGCCTTCATCATAATAATGGGTTTATATGTGTTGGCATTACTGTCCGGTGCAATTACGCTTGGAACCATTGAAATCAATCCTACAGTAAATGGTGATGATTTGAGCTTTAGCTTCGCCAAGTTGGGTGTGTTTGATTTCCCTTATATCTGGCACAATGTGACCTACATCGCCGGATTTATTAAATACATCATTGCACTCGTAGTCGTGATATTTGTATGCAATGAATTCAGCTATCACACATCAAGGCAGAATGTTATTGATGGATTAGGCAGGTCGGAGTTCATGATGTCCAAGCTGTTACTTATCAGTGCATTAACACTTTTCAGCACAGCCGTTATTACCATTATTACGCTGGGATTGGGTCTGACCGGAAATGTTGCCATTGCGTGGGATACGGTGGGAATGAAATTGGATTTCCTATTGGCTTATACGGTGGAAGTATTTGTCTATTTGATCTTTAGCCTTTTTGTTGCCCTACTCATTCGCAGGACTGGTTTTACAATTATAGCCTTAATGCTATATACCATGATACTCGAACCTATTGTGGCTTGGAAATTTTCAGACAGTTTCGGTGATTACCTTCCTTTAGCAACGATCGGAGATTTAATACAGTTACCGTTTAAGCGCTATGTGAAAGATATCATTGACGTGGATATCCAGGAGTCTGTAAATATGTTGGTATTGGGAAGAAGCTTGATTTACGGTGCTATTCTTTATCTGTTAGCAAACCTTCGATTCAAGCGTCTGGACCTCTAAATAAAGTAGGTTATATTTGTGTTCAGCATGAGCACCAAACCTCACCACAAGGATCGAATTCACGAAGTAATTTTTGAAGCGGACACGCCTTCGGGTAAATGGTTCGATATCATATTGCTACTAGCCATTTTGGGTAGTGTACTTGCTGTAATGCTCGAATCTGTAGAGCGCATTCAGCTAAATTATGGAGAGATCCTCTTCATCGCAGAATGGTTCTTTACCATCCTTTTCACGATTGAGTATGTTCTTCGAATCTATTCCGTACGAAGGCCTTGGAAGTATATTTTCAGCTTTTACGGAGTGGTTGATTTGCTTTCCATACTTCCTACCTATTTAAGTTTGGTCATGAGCAGCACCATGTACTTGGTGGTCATACGATCCATTCGACTCATACGGGTATTTAGAATTCTAAAGCTCACTCGTTACGTTGGAGAAGCGAGCCGACTGATGGTCGCCCTTCGAGCGAGTGGTCGGAAGATCTTAATATTCGTCTTCTTTGTACTCATGCTCACTATTATTTTAGGTACGGTAATGTATTTGGTGGAAGGCCCGGAAAATGGGTTTAAGAATATACCTCTGAGTATTTATTGGGCCATTGTAACCTTAACAACGGTAGGATATGGCGATGTTTCTCCTCATACCCCGCTCGGGCAGTTTATCGCATCTCTCATTATGATTGTGGGTTACGGAATTATTGCTGTTCCTACAGGAATTGTTAGTGTTGAATTGGCTCGCGAAGACTCCTATAACAACACTTCCTCCTGTAAGCATTGCGGTACAGAAGGACATATTGATCATGCAGAGTTCTGCTACCATTGTGGTGAACGTATCAATGGCTAATACACTCTACATTATTTGCGGACCAACGGCTAATGGAAAAACCAGCCTTTCCATTGCTTTAGCTCAGAAATTAAACTGTTCCATCATCTCATTTGATAGTCGACAATTCTTTAAAGAAATGTCTATTGGAACAGCAGCTCCAAGCATTGAAGAACGTTCGGCAGTTGAGCATCATTTCATTCAAGATCGATCGGTAGAACATGAATTTAGTGCTGGAGCCTTTGAAAAGGAGGTGATTGATCGGCTGGAGGAATTATTCTTAAAGAGCACGAAGCAAATTGCGGTAGGTGGATCTGGCTTGTATATGTACGCCTTGACTCAAGGATTCGATGACTTGCCTCAAGCACCGCATGAGATCCGTAAAAAGTACAATCACATACACAAAGAAGAAGGTATTGCCGCGCTCCAAGAGATTTTAAAAGAGCGTGACCCTGTCTACGCTTCTCAAGTAGATTTGATGAATCCTCATCGTTTAATTCGTGCGCTTGAGGTGATTGAGGTTAGTGGTAACCCCTTTTCTTCTCTTCGGAAGAAGTTACCAAAAGAGCGAAACTTTGAAACAGAAAAGATTGCCATATCCTGGCCAAGAGAAGAGCTATATGAACGCATCAATGTTCGTGTGCTTCAAATGATTCAAAAAGGCTTGGTTGAGGAAGTCAAAAATCTTCTCCCATATCGGAAACATTCGGCCCTTGCTACCGTTGGTTATCAGGAAATCTTTGCACATTTGGACGGTGAATACGAATTGGACAGGGCGATTGAATTGATCCAGCGAAATACCAGACGGTATGCGAAACGTCAACTTACATGGCTTCGCAAGGACAAGAGTATTCAATGGATTGAGCGTTCAGATCTCAAATCAATGCTGGAAGAAATTGAATTATGAAAAGTCGTAGCCTGGTTTTTGTTCTCTGCATGATCGCTTTTGCTACACAAGCTCAAAAAAGTGCTGGTATTCGTTTGGGTAGACTCAGCTCAAGTCTTTACCTAAGTCCCAGTGAAGATCAGGAAAGTGTTATAGGTTCTACTTTTGGCTTAAGCTATGTGCATTTAGAAAATCAAAAAGCAGGAATTCTCTTGGAATTAACTTTCCTAAACAAGGGATGGAACATTTCAAAAAATGACAGCACTTATAAGCGTAATCAAGATTATGCGAATCTGACCTTTTTTACTCGCTTTACTCTAGGGAAGAACCGATCAAAAGTACTCATTGATTTAGGCACAGAAATAGGTTACGTCCTCAATGCTACGGAGTCTAGTACGGGAGGAAAAGAAGAATTTGATCGGACGGTTCAGTTCGCAGATGTATGGGAACGATGGTCCTTTTCTCTTGGACTTGCCCTGGGATATCAATTTCCCATTGGAGAGCGGTATGAGTTAGAAATCAACGGTCGATTTGTACAAACTTTGACTCAGGTTTATCCCATTGATGAATACTTGTACAGCTTGCCACAACATCTCATGCTTTCCACTGCCCTGAGATACCGCTTTACCAACTAATGCGAAGGCCCTCATAAGCCAGATCGGTATTTTTGAATATGGTTTGGGCTTCTTTAAGCAAGGCTTCCTTGTCCTTATAACGGCTACTGAAATGACCTATCAGTAAATGCCTTGCTCCCATGCTTTTGGCCATTTGGGCAGCCTCTGTAGTTGTACTGTGCTTGGCGAGTACCGCCTTTTGATGATCGGCTCGAGCAAAGGTGGATTCGTGATAGACCAAATCTACATTTTGCATTTGATGGGCCTTGGATTCTTGAAAGGAAGTATCTGAAAAGAACATATAACTTTTCGAAGGATCTGCCGGTTCAGTCAGCAATTCGTTTGGGATTTCTTCACCACTCGCAAGTATGAGATCCTCACCTCTTTTAATGTTATCCCTTTTATAAATAGGGATATCATATTTTCCGATGGCAGATTTTTTCAGTTTGCGCTTATGCGGTTTTTCTCTGAACAAGTAACCGAAACAGGCAATGCGATGGTCCATCTCAACCGATTGAACACATATCTTTTCATCTTCATAGCAGATCATTTCACTTTCTATTTCCACGAACTTTATGGGGTGTTTCAACAATGTACCTTGAGCTCGTAGAATAGTGAAAATTATATCCTTTAATCCTTTGGGTCCAACGACCGTCAGTTCCGACTCTCGACCCAATAAATGGAAACTGCTGATTAACCCAGGCAAGCCAAAATAATGGTCTCCATGTAGGTGGGATATAAAAATGACCGAGATGCGCGACATCGAAACTTTGTACTTCCGCAATTGCATTTGAGTTCCTTCGCCACAATCCAATAAAAAGGACCGCCCAGACATTTGTAAATGCTGGGCGGTTGGAAAAGCTTCTGCGGTGGGATTTGCCGATGCGCATCCCAAGATCAGTAATTCAGCCTTAGTTGGCATCAATCATAAATTGACCTATCTGACCATCAATTTCATAAATATACATACCGGTTGGTAGTTCGCTTAAGTCCCACTCAAGGGTATTCTCTCCAGAAACCACTGTATACGATCTCCGAGCAAGTTCGCTTCCCACCAAATTATAAATCCTTAATTCTACTTCTCCACTGGAAGCGGATGGATATCGCCAATTCATATTCCCTTGAGATGGATTGGGATAGGCCACGACTTCATTTTTTCCAATCTCAGTTATTGAACCTGCCTGATCTACTAGGATTTGAAAATCAGTTATGGTCGATTGACCGGATAGTGGAACTCCAAAGAATAGCACATAGCCAGTCACTTCAACGCTTAAAGGATGAACACCAACATCTGATGCTGTAGGTGTTCCTGTTAGTGAAATACACCCGTTATCACCACCTTCCCACAAACAATTGGATGTGTTGCAGGAGTATGAAATGCTTGCAGGTAAGCCGGCCACACTGGTTACTTCCATACTATCAACAATACCTGGAAAAGAAGATCCTAAGGTGTCGATCATAGTATCTACCGGAATAACAATCTGAATAACTTGATCATAGGCCATTCCAACTTCAGCTGTAGGTAATTGAACCTTATTTCCAACTTGTATACTTCCAGTTGGAGGAAATATCCCCGCGGATGTATAACTTAAGTCTGGGACACATTGGCCGTAAGCAAAACTGGCAGAAATCACTAAGGCCAGTACTAGGTAAATTCGTTTCATATTGTAGTTTTTATGGTTAGCGAAGACCCATTTTTCTTTCTATATCTTCCATAGTTAAGAAATCCTCTGCTTCTCTCAAGGTAGGCACAATAGGCCAATCTTCATCTAAAATATGCAGAAAATCTATTGAGCTTGTTACAAAGATAAAGGATTCCTCTAATATATGCATCTCTAAAAGCTCTTCGATGAGTGGAATTGTGCTGCCTTCAATACTTGCTAAATCGTCCAATAGTAGGATGACACTGTTTTCTGCTGCATGAGTAAGGCCATGTAATTCTTTAAATACTTCCGGTGTCAAAATAGTCCCCTTCACGAAGGAAATCTGCCTATGATTCTCCTTCTCAGACAAGATAAGATTACTCATCGCGCTCTATTTTCGAAGCGAGTAAATAAAGAACAGCCATCCTGATAGCCACACCATTTTCAACCTGGTTCAGGATAATGGCTTGATCACTATCGGCTACCTCACTAGTGATTTCTACACCTCGATTGATGGGGCCGGGATGCATCACAACGATTTCTTTTTGAAGCTTGTTTAAATGGCCCATTGTCAAACCAAATTGCATGCTGTATTCACGTAAGGACGGGAAGTACTGCAAATCCTGACGTTCCAATTGGATGCGAAGCATGTTGGCAACATCGCACCACTCCAGCGCCTCCTGCAAATTATTAAACACCTCAACTCCCATGCTGTCGATGTGCTTCGGAATTAAGGTAGAAGGTCCACAAACTCGAACATCGGCCCCTAGCTTTTGCAGACAGAAAATATTGCTAATTGCCACTCGGGAATGCAGTATGTCACCAACGATAACCACCTTTTTCCCTTGGATGTCTCCCAATTGCTCTCGGATGGAATAGGCATCCAGCAAGGCTTGTGTGGGATGCTCATGAGCTCCATCGCCGGCGTTCACAATCCGACTATCAATATGCTTAGATAGAAAGACGGCTGCTCCGGGATTTGGATGGCGCATGACCACCATATCCACCTTCATGGCTAAAATGTTGTTCACAGTGTCAATAAGAGTCTCCCCTTTCTTCACCGAAGAGCTCGAAGCTGAAAAATTAACCACATCAGCGGACAAGCGTTTTTCGGCCAATTCAAAGCTCAGCCTTGTCCGTGTTGAATTTTCGAAAAATAAATTGGCTATGGTGATGTCTCTTAGGGAAGGAACCTTCTTGATGGGGCGATTTATAACTTCCTTAAACTGATCGGCAGTAGAAAAAATGAGTTCGATGTCCTCACTTGTCAGGTCTTTAATTCCCAATAAATGATCGACACTCAATTCCTTCATATCAGTATTCACTTAGTAGTTCTACTTGATCCACCCCATCTGGATCTTTCCACATCACTTTAACCTTTTCTGACATCATTGAATCAATATTACGACCAACATAATTTGGTTCAATGGGTAATTGTCTTGTAAATCGTCTATTGATTAATACGAGCAACTCCACTTCCTTGGGGCGTCCAAAAGAATTAATGGCATCCAAGGCCGCTCGAACACTTCTTCCCGTATAGAGCACATCATCAAGGAAAACAACCTTTCTGCCTTCTACTAAAAAGTCAATGGCGGTCTTATTTGCACTCAATGGCTCATCCCTTCGTCTAAAATCATCTCGAAAGAAGGTGATGTCTAAGGTGCCATAGGATAAGTCCTCAACTCCTTTAGACTGGAGTAATTGAACCAATCGTTCGGCTAGCATCAATCCCCTGGGTTGAAGTCCTATTAATGCTGTTTCGCTAAAGTCTCCGTGATTTTCAATCAATTGACACGCCAACCTGTGAAGGGTAATTTCAACTTCTTTCTGATGAAGAATAGTGCGGCACTCCATGGTCGACAAAAATAGGAATTTCTCCTTGTAGAATGGAGGAAATCTTAATTTTGGGAGAATTAATTGCGAATGGTGAATATGAAGCCGAGCAATCTTTTGAAATCCAGTTCATTAATTCTTAGCACCACTCTTCCTGTTTCCATTGAGATTTTGTACTTTTGCGCCTCCTTTGACGGGCCTTATAGTAATCGGTCAATGGAATTTTAAACAATTTTTATAAACACTCTCGTTTTCAGGGCCTTGGATTAACACGAAACGAGATACAAATATCAACTCCATGTCAGAAGACAAAAAGAACATGGATCAGAAAGAGATCAAAGATCAGGTGGAGGCTACTCCAGTTGAAGAAACAAAAGTGGAAGAAGTTGCTGCCGAGGCAGTAGAGACTGAAGCTAAAGAAGAGGCAACTCCAGAAGTAGTGGCGGAAGAAACCGTTGCTGAAGAGCCAGCGAAAGAAGAAACAAAAGAAGAATCTCCTGCTGAGGAGACTCCTGAGCTTGTTGCGGAAGAAGCTACCGAAGAAGTTGTTGCAGAAGTAAATGAAGAAGACATCCCAAAAGATGTTAAGATCATTAGCGAAGAAGTTCCTGCTCCTGTTGAAGAGGAAGCGGAAGAAGAAGTAGAAGAAGAAGTAGAAGAAGAACCTCTTGACCTTAGCGTTGAAGAAGAAGAATTCAGTTGGGAAGCCCTGGAAAGCGGACTGGGTGATTACACTGCTGATGAGCGCGACAAGTTAGTTGGAATGTATGATACTACTCTTTCTTCGGTTATTGAAAACGAAGTAGTGGACGGATCGGTTATCAATATGACTGACCGTGAAGTTATCATCGATATAGGTGCCAAATCTGAAGGTGTTATTAGCCTAAATGAATTCCGTTACAACCAAGATCTAAAGATTGGTGATACGGTTGAAGTATTGGTTGATCGTCAGGAAGACAAGAATGGCCAATTGGTGCTTTCACATCGTAAAGCACGTACCATTAAGGCATGGGATCGCGTGAATGCCGTCCATGACAATGATGAAATCGTACAGGGATTTGTTAAGTGCCGTACGAAAGGTGGTATGATCGTAGACGTATTTGGAATTGAAGCTTTCTTGCCAGGTTCACAAATTGATGTGAAGCCAATTCGCGATTACGATGTATACATTGAGAAGACCATGGAATTCAAAGTTGTTAAGATCAACAAGGAGTTCAAGAATGTGGTTGTTTCTCACAAAGCACTTATCGAAGCAGATATTGAGCAGCAGAAGAAAGAGATCATTTCCAAGCTTGAAAAAGGTCAAGTACTTGAAGGAACAGTTAAAAACATCACATCATACGGTGTATTTATTGACCTTGGAGGTGTTGACGGACTTATCCATATCACGGACCTGAGCTGGAGCCGCGTTAATCATCCAAACGAGATTCTAGAATTGGATCAGACCTTGAATGTTGTAATTCTTGACTTTGATGAGGATAAATCTAGAATCCAATTGGGTCTTAAGCAATTGAGCGAGCATCCTTGGGATAAGCTTAGCACTGAAATTAACGTAGGCGATAAGGTTAGCGGAAAAGTTGTTGTCCTTGCTGACTACGGAGCCTTCGTAGAAATTCAGCCAGGTGTGGAAGGTTTGATTCACGTGAGTGAAATGAGTTGGAGCTCTCACCTTAGAAGTGCTGGAGATTTTGTGAAAGTTGGAGACGAAGTTGAAGCGGTAGTTTTGACCTTGGATCGCGAAGAGCGTAAGATGTCTCTTGGTGTTAAGCAAATGACTCCAGACCCATGGAACGACATTACTACGAAGTACCCTATTGGATCTAAGCATCCGGGTATCGTACGTAATTTCACCAACTTCGGAGTATTCCTTGAATTGGAAGAAGGTATTGATGGATTGATTCATATATCTGGCCTTTCATGGACCAAGAAGATCAAGCATCCAGCAGACTTCACTAAGATTGGTGAAAACCTTGATGTTGTTGTTCTTGATATCGATGTTGAAAACCGTCGTGTGAGTCTAGGTCATAAGCAGATCGATGAGAATCCTTGGGATACCTACGAAAGCATTTATTTCGAAGGTTCTATCCACGAAGCTGTTGTTTCTAAGGTTGTAGATAAAGGATGTGAAGTTTCTTTTGAGCAGCATGGTTTGGATGCATTCTGTCCCCAGCACCATATGGTTAAAGAAGATGGAAACAAGCTTATTCAAGGAGACGAAGTACGTGTGAAAGTGATCGAATTCAATCGTGATTCAAGACGTATCGTTGTTTCTCATACTCAAATTCACAGAGATGTAGAGAATGAGAACAAAGCCAAAGACAGAGAGAACGCTGAGAAAGAAGCGAAAACTACTGGACGCGCAGTGAAGCAAGTTCAATCGAAGGTTGAAAAGTCTACACTAGGTGATTTGGACGTACTTTCAGAATTGAAGCAGAAAATGGAAAAGAAAGAAAAGAAATAATCTTTTCTAACTAAATAATTGAGAAAACCCCTTCGGATTTCGGAGGGGTTTTTTTATTTGCCTTTTTTATACCTTTTAGCAAAGCTTCTTTGTCATGCGGAACTTCCTCTCATTACTTTTCGTTTGCGCAACTTTTTATGTCTTCGCACAGTCTTCCAATTGCGATGACTTCGAGTCATACAATCTCGGAAGAATAGATACGCAAAGCGTGGATTGGAATTCCTGGCCACCATCGCTTGGAATTGAAGATACCGAAGTAGCGATGCACAGTCCACAAGCGGAAGTCAGTCTATGTACATTCATGGCTATGGTCCAAACGGATTTTCGGATGTATTTACCGAGTTTGGATTCAAGACATCAGGGGTTTGGGAAATCTCACATTCGTTCTACGTTCCAACCAATGGAGGTGGTCGATTGGCCTTAATCGCCTATTCGATCCAAATTCAGCTGCAAGTTCGATGTTTACCTATATGATCAATTTAAATGGAAATACCGGTAAAGGAAAGCTCTATGCCGTGAGTGGCTCATCAAATATTCTAAAGGATCAATTCGATTTTACAACAGGTCAATGGCAAAGTTTACAAATGATTGTCAACTTGGATCTGAAACGGGTTCGATTTGAATTGGACTCCATAGGGGTGTATGAAGATGATTGGAAATCAGGTGACGGCATATTCCAAAACAATCTGGAGGCTTATAATCTGTGGTCTAAGAACGAAGCTTTGGGTTTTACTCCCGAAATGTATATCGATGATTTCTGCTTTCAGGCGGGGAGCTGGAGTTCTGGAATTGAGGAATTGGATGAAATCATTCACTTCTACCCCAACCCATCGAACGGATCCATACGGATAAATCATATGAAGCCTTTTGCAGAAGAACTGTTCATTTTTGATTTGAGAGGAGTTCAAGTTGGTTCTTATCTACTGTCTGAAGAGAAAACATATAAGCTAAACCTTAGTCTAGCAAAGGGACTATATGTTTTGAGGCTGGGTGATACGTCAAGTCGGTTGATTATAAGATAGCTTTGTGTTAAAACGGTATTGACTGGTTATTAGGCGGAAGGAATTTTTCATTACCTTGATGCACCTAACCCAAAACTATTAACCATGACCTTTATTAAGAAGATTTCCATCTTCGGAATGCTCGTTGGATTTCTGATGGCTTCCATTACAACAACAGCGCAAACCGTTTTGCTTTGCGACAGTTTCGAACAGTACAATGTAGGATTGTTGGATACGCAATCAGTAGTATGGAATTCCTGGGATAACGCCCCGGAGGATACCAAAGTTGTCAATGCACAAGCAAATAGCGGCACACAATCCATCCGTTCCTATACCACTGGCCCTAATTCTACTTCAGACATTGTTGCCGAGTTAGGAAATTTGGCAACGGGACGATATAAAGTTGAATTATCGTTTTTGGTGACCAGCATTAGTGGGGGTTACTTTAATCTCATGCATGAGTACGATACGTCCTTGCCAACTTTTGGTACCTGGGCAGTTGAAATCTATCTGGATGGGAGTACCGAATCGGGCGAAATATTTTGGGGCACGGCCGCTGCCAATGTTAGTCTGGACACCTTCGCTATTAAAGCCGGATCTTGGAATGATATGTACTTCATCATCGACTTGGATATCGATTCAGCCTTTCTGTATGTAAACGATGCCTTTAAAACGGAATGGCGATGGTCCTACGGAAATACCGGGGTGTATACAAAGTTTGATGCCATTGATTTATTTTCGGCCTCCCCTGTAGGTACAACCACAAGTGCGTGGTACGATGACATCTGCGTAACAGATATTACGGCCAGTCCTCCTGTAGCTAATAGTACATGTGATGATTTTGAATCGTATTCAGTTGGTAGATTGGACACCCAGACCACCCAATGGGAATCCTTTGGAGGAGGACCTGAGGATGGTGAAATCATTGATACCTATTCCAATTCCGGAACCCAGTCCCTTAAAATAAATGACTCGGGACCAAATAGCGTGGCTGACGTGATTTATGATTTCGGACCTAAAGATTCGGATGTTTGGTCTCTTCAGTTTAGTGCATATCTTGGGAACAATGACGGTTCTTATTTTAATCTTATGCATGAGTACGATGCCACTTTGCCAACCTTCGGCACCTGGGCAATTGAAACCTTTTTATATGGTGATACCGAATATGGAATGATGCAGTGGGGATCGGGTGCAGTTGGCACAATCGCTGAGTTTAGCTTTAATGCAGATACCTGGAACGATTTTGAAATTGTTGTTGATCTAGAAAATGATCGGGCCGTTTTATGGGTCAATGGAGTTATTATTCGCGCATGGCCGTGGCACTTGGGACAAGGAGGAGTGTATGAAGAACTCGACGCTATTAATTTCTACAGCGCTGCTCAAACAGGTAGCCTTAGCAGCAATATGTATGTCGATGATTTCTGTATGGATACCACCACATGGTATTGTCCAGAAGATGTAAGCGTTGATTTTACATCCTCAATGACCAGTAGTGATGGTTTAGAATGGCTTTTTGACGGAACAAATTCCGTGTCTTATATGAACCGATGGGATTTTGGTGATGGAACAGTGATTTTCACCACGGATAAACTCGTGAATCATACCTATGCGGCAGAAGGATCCTATACCGTTGAACTGACCTGCTATGACCGATGCAGCTTTGCTGATAGTTTGTCAGAAACCATTAGTGCCATTGGATTAGAAGAATTTGTAAGTGAATTCACCGTATATCCAAATCCATCGGATGGTGCTTTCCATTTACGAGGAGAAATGGCTTCTTCAAACAATCTTGCCATCCGAGTTTATGATATTACTGGCAAGACCGTCTATTTTGATGAAATTCAGAACTTCTCTGGAAACCTAAACACGGAACTGTCATTGGACTTACCAAACGGTACTTACGTGCTCGAACTCCAACATGATCGAGGTAGAATTCATGAACGAATCGTCATACACTAATTAGATATTGAAACCGGCCAACGTGCCGGTTTTCTTTTTTAATGAAACATTTAACCACCGCATGGGTTTTACATTTAAGGTAGGTTTCGCACCAATACTATAAGTACATTTGAAGCAATTTTCAGCATTAGCCTATGCGCAGTTTTGAAATGCCAGATTTTTACCGCTCCGAGATCATCGGTAAGCTTAAAGATATTAGAACACAGGCCGATCCTAAGAAAAAGGATTTTCAACCGAGCATTCTGAAATTTGATAAAGTGGAAATCATTTTGGCCAGGCATTTCGGCTTTTGCTTTGGCGTAGAAAATGCAATTGAGATTTCGTATCGAGCCATTGAAGAAAATCCCGACAAACGGATTTTTCTTTTGAGCCAAATGATCCACAACCAAGAAGTAAATGCCGATTTGCAATCACGAGGCCTAGACTTTATTATGGATACCAAAGGAAACCAACTTATCCCTTGGGAGCAGATAAATTCGGATGATGTCGTAATTATTCCTGCTTTTGGCACAAGTCTAGAGACCATGGAAATACTGCGCTCCAAAGGAATCTCAACCGAATCCTATGATACCACATGCCCCTTTGTAACTCGGGTTTGGAAAAAAGCAGAGAAACTGGCGAAATCAGATTATGCATTGGTCATCCATGGTAAGGCCATTCATGAAGAAACCAGAGCTACCTTTAGCCATAGTAAGAAGAATAGTCCGTCCGTGATTATTAGGGATATGGAGGAAGCAAAACTTTTGGCCAGTTTCATTTCTGGATCCAAGAACAAGGAGGAGTTTTATTCTCTTTTTGAAGGAAGATATAGCAGTGACTTCGATCCGGATATTCACCTACGTCGATTCGGGGTTATCAATCAGACCACCATGCTAGCCACCGAAACTCAGGAGATTACGAATTTCCTGAAAGAGGAAGTTGAAAAGCATTGGGGATCGGAAGATGAAACCTACGGCTTAGCCGATACACGCGATACGCTCTGCTACGCCACGAATGATAATCAGGAGGCCACCTATGCCCTGCTGGATCAAAATGCAGATTTGGCCATTGTTGTCGGGGGATACAATAGCTCCAATACCTCCCATTTGGTTGAGCTTTGTGAAGAAAAGCTGCCAAGCTACTTCATCCAGTCAGAATTGGATATTCTAGATGAAAACCGAATTAGACACTTCGATCTTCACAAAAAAGAGGTCGTAGAAAGCAGCTGGTCAAGTTCTAATGATAAACTGCGGATTATACTCACTTCCGGCGCGTCATGTCCAGATAGCCTAATAGAACGTGTACTGAGGAGACTTATCCATCTTTTAAACGGTCAAACGGATATAGATCGTAGTTTGGAGCGCTTCGAAAAAGAAATGGCCGTTTAAATAGGTCAAACTTTAAGAGTGCTGTAATTTTGCCGCCTTAATTCATCAATGAACATAGCTAAATGATCATCTTAATCTTCTTTTTAGCCCATTGGTACTTGTCCTTATTCGGACAAACATTCTTTCTTCATAGGTATGCCGCACATGCGATGTTCACTATGGGTCCAAGAACAGAAAAAGTCTTCTATATCCTTACCTATATCTTTCAAGGAAGTTCATTTCTAAGTCCATATGCTTACGGGGTTATGCACCGCATGCATCATGCATATGCAGACACCGAGCAGGACCCTCATTCACCAAAATACGATGGAGATTTGTTCCGAATGATGTGGAGAACTAAAACGATTTATAAGTCGATCTATGACTATGAAGATCAGATCGAAGAAAAATATAAGAAAGGTGTTCCAAATTGGAGGAGCTTTGAAAATTGGGCGACTTCTTGGCCAAGTATTTTATTGTGGTGCGCCTTTTATACCCTTTTCTATATTGCTTTTGCAACCCATTGGTGGATGTTCCTCCTATTGCCCGTTCATTTCATGATGGGACCGGTGCATGGGGTCATTATCAATTGGTATGCACATCGTTATGGGTACACCAATTTTGAGGTAAGCGATACTTCCAAAAACCTTCTGCCTTTCGATTTTCTAATGATGGGTGAAGGATATCATAACAATCATCATAAGCACGGGCAACGTGTGAATTTTGGCGGGATTCGCTGGCATGAATTGGATTCTACCTACGCTATTATCAAATTGCTTAATGGTATTGGAGTCATTAAGTTGGTCTGAAAACAGGCCCGACAGAAACAAGTAGACTAGGCTTAAACTCGCATCACCGATCCTCTTCCAGTTCCCAATGCTGGTAGTAGTCTAGGATCGCCAAATAGAATTCATAATCGGAGGCCGTATAAATGAATTCCTCCGAAAAACGACAACGGGCCATGAATCTTTCTAGCTCAGGAGAAACCAATCCGGTAAGCTCATGAACCAATTCAGGCGTAAAGCGGTAAGCCAGCATTGCCTTGTACGCATCCTCACGTTCCAATCCTTCCAATTCACGAAGAGAGTTTGGTCGTTTCCCCCATAGCTGATATAGATAGTCAAAGGGGCTTGCTATGGTTGGTGCCAGCTGCTCTGGTCGTTCTGTATCGTATTCAGGAGCATCTTCAACAAATTCTCGTTCTTTGTTTTTCTGCCTATTCTCTCCTTCAATAATCTTTCGTTTAAGCAAGTCGTAATTACCTAATCCCACCACTTCAACCTCTGGAATCCGATAGACCCGAAGATCAAGAATAACTTGAACGACATGTCGACTGGAATGAACGTTTTCTAGGCTCAAACTTTTCAACTCATACTCAATACTGCTAAAAAGGATGGTATCCGAAGCAAGCACTTCAATCGCAAAGTATCCGTTTTCATCCGTAAAAGTTCCCTCAAGAAGATTCTTGATGATCACATTTACATTGGAAACGGGTTGTAAATTCTCCCGTGAAAGAACTTGACCGCTGAGCAATATTTCTCTGTCCTCTTGGGCATTCGCATGAAATCCAAGAAGCGCAAATAGCGTAAGAATGGACAGTCTTTTTATCACGATCCAAATATAGCTTTATCGCTCTGTGTAGAAATAACGATTTGCAGTCATAATCGTTTCCAAACTCCAAGCCAATTTCTGATATTCGCTTCAACTCAAACGAAAATACTGGACTTCTATGTCAGACGATAAGAAAATTATATTCTCCATGGTTGGGATTAACAAATCCTTTCCTAATCAAAGCCGACCAGTTCTTAAAAATATTTACCTCTCATTCTTTTACGGTGCCAAGATTGGAATTCTAGGACTAAACGGTTCGGGTAAGTCTACCTTAATGAAGATCATCGCTGGAATTGACAAGTCGTATCAAGGTGAGGTGCATTTTTCGCCCGGATATACTGTTGGATATCTCGAACAAGAACCTCAGCTAGACGATAGTAAAACCGTGTTGGAGGTGGTAAAGGAAGGTATGGCCGATACAGTGGCCATACTCGAGGAGTACGAATCCATCAATCAGCAATTTGGATTACCTGAAGTGTATGAAGATGCAGATAAGATGCAAAAACTCATGGACCGTCAGGCAGAACTACAGGATAAAATTGATGCCAGTGGTGCATGGGAGATTGATACCAAGTTGGCGATTGCCATGGATGCGCTGCGAACTCCAGAAGGTGATACGCCGATAGAGAACTTATCGGGAGGAGAACGACGAAGAGTGGCCCTTTGCCGCCTATTGTTGCAGGAACCGGATATTCTCTTGCTGGATGAACCAACCAACCACTTGGATGCGGAATCGGTTTTATGGTTGGAACAGCACCTTAAGAATTATAAAGGAACAGTGATCGCCGTAACGCACGATCGCTACTTCCTTGATAATGTGGCCGGATGGATTCTAGAACTGGATCGAGGGGAAGGAATTCCTTGGAAGGGCAATTATAGTTCATGGCTGGATCAGAAGACCAAACGAATGGCCCAAGAAGATAAGGTGGCCAGCAAACGTCAAAAAACCTTAGAGCGAGAATTGGACTGGGTACGAATGACACCCAAAGGGAGACACTCCAAATCAAAGGCTCGTTTGAGTAATTATGAAAAACTCTTGTCCGAATCAGGTCAGGAGAAAGAAGAGAATTTGGAAATCTACATTCCTCCAGGTCCTAGACTTGGGAATGAAGTCATTGAATCCAATAGAGTGGCTAAGGCTTATGGCAATAAATTGTTGTACGACGATTTGAATTTTCGTCTTCCGCCTGCAGGAATTGTTGGAGTGATAGGTCCGAATGGAGCTGGTAAGACGACACTCTTCCGAATGATTATGGGACAGGAAACACCCGATAAAGGTGATTTCAAGGTCGGAGAAACAGTGAAAATAGCCTATGTAGACCAGCAGCACGCCAGCGTGGATTCTGAAAAGAGCATCTGGGAGAATATTAGCGGAGGAAATGAACTGATTGAATTGGGTGGGCATTCCATCAACTCACGAGCCTATGTAAGCCGATTCAATTTTGGTGGATCGGATCAACAAAAGAAGGTTTCCGTGTTATCAGGTGGTGAACGCAACCGTTTACATTTGGCCATGGCGCTTAAAGAAGAAGGAAACGTACTCTTGCTGGATGAGCCTACCAATGACCTGGACGTAAACACATTACGTGCCCTAGAAGAGGGTTTGGAAAACTTCGCGGGTTGCGCGGTGATTATAAGTCACGATCGATGGTTCTTAGATAGAATTTGCACGCACATACTTGCTTTTGAAGGTGATTCATCCGTATACTTCTTTGAAGGATCATTCTCGGAATATGAAGAGAACAAACTAAAGCGATTGGGAGATGTCAATCCAACACGAATCAAGTACAAGAAACTCAAGCATGACTAAACGATTTTTCATTTGCTTGTTCATACTACAAAGTGCTTTGGTCATTGCTCAAAGTGGTGGAAGAACGGCGGATGTAAATTCTGCAAATAGAGCGTATTTGGGTGCCACCGGTGGAATTATCGGAAACTTGAATTACGATTATTTTATTAGTCCAAAACTGGATGTATTCGTTGGACTTAGCCTACGTGAGAAGTACATTTTAGAAGGTGGGGCTGGTGCAAACCCCTATTCTTGGAATGCTTATGGATCATTGGGATTTGTCATGAGTTCGGATCAACGCTATGTTAAAGGGAAAGATTTTACACGTTCCTACAAGTTTGTAAGTCTGGGCTATCAATGGCATGAGCAATTGGTATACGACACTGGAGTTCCTAATGGCCATGTATTTGGTGCTCATTTGAATTGGTGCTTCGAACGGGACTATTGGCAGCGATTTAAAATTGGTATTGGCTACAATCTCATTCGATACAGGCCAAATGCTTGTCCTCCTGGAATACAATGCAGCCCTTGGATGCCAGAGATTGCTTATAGCATTGCTCTCCCCTTTTATACAAGCCGACGATGAAACTATGGTGGGCGTTTTGTTTGAGCGGAATGCTCTTTTCGTGCAGTTCAGAATTTGTGCCTAAAGAGGGAGATCTATTCTTCCAAGACATTGATTGTGGACCTTTTTGCGAAAGCATTGAAAAAGTGACCGAAGGAGTTGATGGGGCCGATTTTTCTCATGTTGGAATTGCTTTTTATGAAGATGGTGCATGTTTCATTATTGAGGCCATCAGTGAAGGAGTCGTTATCACGCCCATTGATGGCTTTTTGGAAAGGAATGTAGACGATGAGGGGCGTCCGAAGGTGTTGGTTGGTCGAGTAAACGATGAATTAGAAATCGATATGGAACAAACATTAGGCCGGGCCAAGTCCTATCTAGCCTGGTCGTATGATGAAATCTTTGACTTAGAGAATGAATCGCTCTATTGCTCAGAATTGGTCTATTTCTCCTATTTAGATCAAGAAGGAAATCCAATTTTTGACCTTCACCCCATGACCTTTAAAGATCCAGCATCAGGGGAGATCTTCCATTTGTGGCAAAACTATTATGATGAATTGGGTGTTGAAGTACCAGAAGGTAAGGCAGGTTTGAATCCAGGTGGAATATCTCGATCCGATCATATTCACATTGTTCATGCCTATGGTCGACCCGATGGATATGTTAAGATGAACTAAGGCAGGCCTTTGTGATTTGACGCACCAACTCTAAAGGAGGAATTGTCAACTTTTGCAGTCTAAATTTGACGTATGGAATATTTAAATGCTTTTGTTCAAGCATTTACTGGGATGCTCAACTGGATTTGGGGATTGATCACCTTTAACCCAAATGCTGGCCCTAATTACTTCTGGGGACTAATTGCTATTTCTTCGGTGGTTTGGGTATTGGAGTTGCTTTTCCCATGGAGGAAAAAACAGAGTGCCTTTCGCTAGGATTTTTGGCTGGACACCTTCTATATGTTCTTCAACTTCTTCATTTTCAGTACTGTAATCCAAGGCTTTTATGTAGTGACTGGATTGCTTTTTTCAAAGACTGGACTTCACCAGGATAGCATTGCATTATTGGATGCAGGAAATATGCATACTGCTCTTCAATTACTAATATTCTTCATTGTCAATGATTTTGTTCAATGGATTACTCATATTGGCCTACATAAGATTCCAGTTTTGTGGAACTTTCACAAAGTGCATCATTCGGTAAAAGAGATGGGATTCGCAGCTCATCTGCGCTACCATTGGATGGAAAACGTTTTATACAAGCCTTTGAAAACTTTTGCTGTAATGATCCTTTTTGGTTTTGAACCTGAAATGGCATTTATGGTACACTTCTTCTCCATTTCAATTGGTCATTTGAATCATGCAAATATCAAGTTGAGCTATGGTCCCTTAAAGTATCTATTGAATAATCCAGTAATGCATATCTGGCATCATTCCAAAGAATTACCTAAGGGTCAGACCGTAGGGGTCAATTTCGGGATTAGCTTGAGTATATGGGATTATATTTTTAAGACGGCCTATATTCCAAAAGTAAATGGAGAGATTGAATTGGGGTTTGACAAGGATGAAGAATTCCCGCAGGGTTTTCTTAAGCAAAATGTTTATGGCTTTCGAACCTAAACCATAATTATTGAGTCTGCCCGCGAGCAATTTAAAATGCATTCTTTAGTATATTCGGATCATGATCCGGAAACTGGGCCCTTCTTCTAGCTTTGAGCTTATCATTCATTTCTTTTGCACAAGACAATCATTATTGGTCGCAGCAATTCGGAGCGAGATCGACTTTACTCGGCGGAGCCGTAGTTGCTGGTGTGGCCGATAACAGTGCTATCTTTTACAATCCTGCAGCTTTGGCCTTCTTAGAGCATCCCAATATCAACGTTGATGGAACACTTTACGCGTACCGTTGGTTGGAATATAAAAATGCTTTAGGGAAGGATGTAAGTGCCGTAGCAGCAGGTTTCCTTTATTACCCTCAACTCATCGGAGGAATGCTGCCAAGTAAAAACGATTGATTGCGATTTTCATTTGGAATTCTCACCCGCCATAAAGCATTCTTAAATATGAATGCTCGTCATGAAGAAACCTTTGATGTGATCCCAGGCTTACAGGGAGATGAATACTATGTAGGTTCCTTTGAATACTTTTCAGATTTGAGTGAACAATGGTTTGGAGCTGGAATGGGATACAAGCTCAATGACTATTGGTCAGTTGGAATTTCTGCTTTTGTGAGTTATCGCTGGCATCTGTATCGATATTTGGTGAATGCCACAGCCTATCCTACCGACAATTTTACGGTGACCACTGAAGGCGATTCACTACCCTTTTACATCACATCGAAAAACATTTATTACAATATTCAGCACGAAGATTTCAATCTCATCTTAAAACCTTCGGTAGCCTATCAAAAAGGTGACTGGAATTGGGACTCACTTTAACTCTTCCTTCCTTAAACTTGCAATTCCTTCCTGTTTTGGATTTGGCAAAAGTTCAAAAGAGAAGACCGGTTCTCAAATTTGGGAATCCCCTATTCTGAAGAAATTGGAGATGATAACTTCCTATATGATGTTGTGATCCAAGACAGAGTTAGAAATATACCAGAACATCATAAAACTCCTTTTAGTGCTGCTCTGGGTATTGAAAAGGTCTTCAATCGCAACAAACTTATGATTACGGCAGAGTATTTTGCCCCTATCGCTCCTTATCGAATGGTAGAAGCAGAACCTTCACCCAACAGTGTTAATCCTCCAGAATTGCAACCGATATTCGAAAACAAAGATTTTTTAAGTGTGGTGGCGGGTGCTGAAGAAGTCTTCAATTTTGCCTTAGGTTATGAGCATCAATTAAATGAAACCCTTGAACTCCTTTTGGGATTTAGAACCGACTTCCATTATCGTTTGAAGGAAATTCCACAAGAATTCAATGGTTATCTCCATTTAAATGAACTGAGGAACAATCAATATCATCTGACTTGTGGGGTATCAAAGATTAGAAAGAATTCAAGATTCTCAGTCGGGCTCAACATAATGTACGCCGAAAACACCAATCAAGAGCCATTTGCCGGTTTTGTGAATCCTAAAGATTTCGATCCGACCTTTCAGAATAGTATTCTAGAAGGAGATACGGATATCAATTCGGTGGAATTGCTCTACCTCTTCCCCACCATCATCATCGGCTTTACCCACAACTTTGAAGATTAAGCTTTTACCGGAGCTTTCTTCCAAACATCAAGTTTCTTCGCATTCTGAACTTTCTGCTTAAGTAGAGCTATTTCCAATACTTCACTCATACTTTTTACATAGTGAAAGCTTAAACCTTTTAGGTACTTCGCGTCAATTTCCTCGATATCTTTTCTATTCATTTCAGAAAGTATAATCTCCTTGATATCAGCACGCTTAGCCGCTAGAATTTTCTCTTTTATTCCTCCAACAGGCAGTACCTTTCCCCGAAGGGTGATCTCACCGGTCATGGCCAATTTTGCTCGAACCTTTCTTTGAGTAAACAGAGAAGCGAGTGAAGTGAGCATCGTAATACCAGCGCTTGGTCCATCCTTAGGAGTAGCCCCAGCCGGAACATGAATATGAACATTCCAATTTTCGAAGACTTTATGTTCAATGCCAAATTCTTCGGCATGTGACTTAAGGTATTCCATGGCCAAAGTGGCGGATTCCTTCATCACATCACCCAAATTTCCTGTTAATCGGAAACCACCTTTTCCTCTGCTCAATGAGCTCTCAATAAACAATATAGTACCACCGACTGGGGTCCAGGCCAATCCGGTCACAACTCCTGCAGTGTCGTTATTCTGGTAGGTTTCTTTCTCGATTTTACGTGGCCCAAGAATCGACTCCAACTCCTCCTTTTTCAAGGACTTGTTATAGGTCTGCTCCATGGCAATGCTCTTGGCGGCATTTCTAACCAACTTCGCCACTTGCTTATCCAATCCTCGAACTCCAGACTCCCTTGTATATCCTTCAATCAAAGGTTCATAAACCTTCTTATTAATGGATAAGTCTTTCTTCTTCAGACCATGATTTTTAAGCTGCTTTGGTAATAAGTGTCTGTGTGCAATTTCTACCTTTTCCTCAACCGTATAACCCGATATATCAATGATTTCCATACGATCGCGCAAAGCCGGTTGAATGGAATGCAAGCTATTTGCCGTTGCAATGAACAACACATTGGATAGGTCGTAACCCATTTCCAGATAGTTGTCATAAAACTCCTCATTCTGTTCTGGATCCAGCACTTCGAGCATAGCCGAAGAAGGATCGCCATGCAAATCTCTGGTCAGTTTGTCAATCTCATCCAAAACAAAAACTGGATTCGAGCTCTCCGCTTTCTTAAGCGATTGAATGATTCGACCAGGCATAGCACCGATGTACGTCTTGCGATGACCTCTGATTTCCGCTTCATCACGTAAACCTCCCAAACTCATACGAACATATTTTCTGTTCAATGCTTCTGCGATGCTTTTCCCTAGAGACGTCTTACCTACCCCGGGAGGACCGTACAAACAAAGGATAGGAGATTTCATATCTCCTTTGATTTTTAAAACAGCCAAATGTTCAATGATGCGCTCTTTAACTTTTTCGAGTCCAAAGTGATCTCGGTCCAATACTTCCTCCGCATGTTTCAAATCGAAATTATCCACGGTGTACTCACCCCATGGAAGTTCGAGTAATAACTCTAGATAATTCCTCTGCACCGTATAATCCGGCGCCTGGGGGTTCATTCGTTTAAGCTTGTTCAGTTCTTTTTCAAAGGTCTCTGCAACGGCTTCCGTCCACTTCTTTTGCGCCGCTTTCTCCCGCATTTCTTCAATCTCAACATCATTGCTCTTCTCTCCAAGCTCTTCCTGAATGGTTTTCATTTGCTGATGCAGGAAGTACTCTTTTTGTTGCTGATCGATATCCGTTCGGACCTTGTTCTGAATTTCGTTCCGCACCTCCAACATTTGAAGCTCCGCCGTTAAATGTCTAAGAACTTCGTTGGCACGCGTTCTAAGATCAGACTCTTCTAAAAGCTTTTGTTTTCCATCTACTTCCAAATTCATATTGGAAGAAATGAAATTGATCAAGAATGAAGGGCTGTCGATATTCTTTATGGCAAATTGAGCCTCAGTTGGAATTTGTGGAGAATCCTGAATGATCTGAAGGGCCATCTCTCGAATAGAAGTTACGGTCGCCTCAAATTCTTTATCTCCTGCAGCTACGGCAACTTCATCAATGGAATGACATTTGGCCTTGAAGTAGGGTTGCTCCGCAATAATCTGATCTATTCCAAATCGTCTTTTCCCTTGAATGATGACCGTGGTGTTTCCATCGGGCATTTGGAACATTCGGACAATTTTTGCCACGGTCCCAACACGATTTAAATCATCAGCCGTAGGTTCCTCAATGTGAACATCTTTTTGAGATACAACCCCTATTACCTTATTGCCAAGGTTGGCTTCCTTAATCAGTTTAATCGAACGATCTCTTCCAACCGTTATAGGGATTACCACCCCTGGAAAGAGAACTGTATTTCGAAGTGGAAGTATTGGGAGCTCATTAGGAACGTCCTCATTCTGCATCTTTTCCTCGTCCTCCGAACTAATCAGTGGAATAAACTCCGTGTCTGATTCCAATGCGTCTCCCAATCGAAAATTATCAAATAGTGCCATATAGCGTCAATGTGTCATTATAGTGTTCTGTTGTCCTGCCCATAGGTCAGGGCAACTCTCCTAAACGCGATAAGTGCTCGGGAATGCACCTAAGTCAAGACTTGTGCCAATTGGAAGAGTATTGCAAAATGTCAGGAAAGTCTGACTAAAAACGACGATATTGCTGTGATAGGGCGAAGACTTCATCTAGGATGTGCTGCTCTGTCTCATCAAACACCTTCGATCTTCTTTCCATTACCCGCTCACAAACTTCATATGCCTTGGAAGTCTTGTATTCCGAGAATCCACTCGCTCCACCCCAAGAAAAACTCGGAATAAAATTTCTAGGAAATCCGGATCCAAAGATGTTGGCACTAACGCCAACCACCGTGCCGGTGTTAAACATGGTATTGATACCACATTTGCTATGATCACCCATGATCAATCCACAGAACTGAAGGCCTGTGGGAACAGATCTTCCCTCTTCATATCCCCAAAGACGAACCTCCGCATAATTGTTCTTAAGGTTGGAATTGTTGCTGTCCGCACCAATGTTGCACCACTCACCGAGTACCGCATTCCCTAAGAATCCGTCGTGTCCTTTATTGCTGTAACCGATGATTACCACATTATTGAGCTCACCTCCTACTTTGGAATGAGGACCAACAGTTGTAGCTCCATAGATTTTGGTTCCGAGTTTAAGCGTGCTATGCTCACAAAGTGCTAAGCCACCTCGAACGAGGCTGCCCTCCATGATCTCGGCATTAGCTCCAACATAAATGGACCCGGAACTTGGATTTAGCATAGCACCTTCTACTCGTGCCCCAGCCTCTAGGAATATGCGTCCATCGCCTGTAATCGTATTGGATGAATAGAGAGTCTCGCTTTGACGTCCTTTGGTGATTACATCAAAGTCACGTTCCAATTCTTCAGCATTAAATTGAAAGATGTGCCATGGGCGTTCCACTTGAACGAAATCCAAGCTGCATCGCACTTCTTCAAACGACTCCAATCCTTCTTCCATTTCCAAATGGGCCGCTCTGCAGGCGATGAGTAAATCATCCTTAACCAAGGACTGTCCGCTGTCTAGATTTGAAACCAGCTCAAAGAGTTCATCGGTTGGACAAATAGAACCATTAACAAAAATGTTGTCGTCTTGCTCAACCACCGGGTATTTGGTTTGGAGGTACTCTTCTGTTAAGGTGGTTGAAGTAAGACCACTGCGTTTTTCCCATTTCTCACGTATGGTGAGAATACCAATTCTCAAATCTGCAACAGGGCGTGTATACGTCAGTGGTAGGAGTTGATTTCTTTCGGGGCCATCAAAGAGTATGATGTTCATAGGTACCTATTCAGCATTTGTTCATGGCTACGATAGCCGAGTATCAGAGACGACACTAAATTAAAATAAAAAACCCGCTGGGGTTACCAACGGGTTTACAAATGCTATTGCACATATATTATTCTTCAGACTCAACGGTCTTAAATTTCTTGTATTTGTTGCGGAACTTATCGATACGACCAGCGGTATCTACAAGCTTCACTTTACCAGTGTAAAATGGGTGAGATGCTGAAGAGATCTCCAATTTCACCAATGGATATTCAACTCCATCAATTTCTGTTGTCTCTCTTGTATCAGCGCAAGAACGCGTCAGCCATGTTTCGCCATTCGATACATCGCGCATGGCAACCATTCTATAATTATCTGGATGAATTTCTGTCTGCATGATCAATTTTGCCTTAAAAATCGGAGCGCAAAGATAAGAAGTCTTTTTTAATGATGGAAATTAGTTTTAAAGTAATTAAAGTTAATAAGTTAGAGAGCCTCCTCTTTTTCTGCTTCCAATAAAATTGAATTCTTCTGAGTCAAAGTTAAGCGATTCCTAGGATACTCAACTACAGAATTCCAAGTGTACTTTCTAAATCTTCCTCCGAATTTGAAGTCGAATGTGTATCTCTAATAGTTAACCAACCAATGATGAAACAAGCTGTATTTGCCTTTTTACTCCTACTTGGAATCTCCACTTCTGGACAGAACTATCAGGTCTCAGGCGTTTCTATCGCGGAGAAACTCATCCGAATGGGTTATCTGGACACCGTGAACTTAAATCTTGATTCAAACCAATATTTTGCCAAAGCAGGAAATAGTCATTCAGTGTTTACGGATGCATTTGGTGTTCGAAATTCATTTGCTTACAACGATGTTTTATACATAGCATTCAAAGTATTTCAATCCGATTTTAAGTCCAATGGAGATGCTGGTGCCGGTAGTCTGCGATATTCTATCATCAAGAATTATCAACCTTGGCCTTTTGGGATCAAAACATAAACCTGTATTCAGAAGACTCAGCTTGGTTCCCGCAATGTGTTATTGCCAATGAACCGAATAATACAGATCCAGATAGTGCTTTTATGGTTACTATGGCTCCTGTACGCAATGGACAAAACAGCCCTCATTGGGGTGGATTGTTGATTCATTTATTACGATCGGATGGAACATTTATCCAGGACAGCATTGAGAGCAAAGCTTCAAACGGACACTATAATGGAGTTTCCAGCAGTATGATGGTGGATATGCGTGGTAATGTGCATCATGTCGAGCTTTCTGTAGATCTAAATAATAAGATGGACTATGTGGATACATTGATTTATCGCTATTCCACTTCATTTAAAAAAGGAGTTTTGGAATATGAAACTCAGCTCATTCCATTCCCTGTTTATAGTGATAGCTTGCATCCCAAGCAAATCTATGACCTGGACATTGCTGTAGACCCGAATGATACCAACATTATTTATATTTCAGCTATTGCGGCATTGAATTCCTCAATGCACTCTTTTGGAAGCTTTTTTTCCTGTTTATGTTTTTTCGGAAGATGGAGGACAAAGTTGGTCAAATCAAAACGCGATTGTTCTAGATTCTATTCCAAATGCAAACATGATTGTGCCCAATGATTTTATCAGTTTAACCCAATGGAGTTGTGGGTTTGAGCACGATATTTCAATAAATAAGTTTTGGGAAATTGTCTGGATGGTAAGCACTTCTAAAAAAACTGCAAAGCCCTTTAGGTTTTGGGCGCAACCCAACGATTACATAGTCAGTTGTATAGAATTAGGAGATTCAGTGTACAGTCTGACCTACTTGCAAAGAGGTAATGTGTCTAAGTCAGAGTATCATGAAATAGGACTCATTGAATTCAATCGACTACAACTCTCGAACAGTACATTGTATAGCTCTTTAGTCTATGCTTATCAAGACACGGAATCTTCAGTTGACACCGCTAATAGATTTTCCGATATTATTGCTGGGTTTCAGTGGGATGAACATCTTTTTTCTTCCAACAATATTACAACTGGAACCAATTGGGATTTAAAAGGAAACTGGATTGTAATGGCAGATTACGACACGAGGGGATTCGATGTCTCTCATTATACCAATAAGCCATTAATGAGTTTTATACCGTCAAGTCCAGATCTTTTCACAAACGACTTTATTGGGAATTTAACTTCTTCCAGGGAGATTTGTTCTTTTCTCCCTGAACTATCTGTTTTAAAACCAAATCAGTTTTCATCCTGAAACCTTTACCCGAATCCTGCCTTTGATCAAATTACTATAGAACGTTCAGATCGACTTCAACTATTAAATCTTCTTGAAATTGTCATTTTCAACTTACATGGGCAAGAAGTCCTTTCAACCCCACTTCCAGAAAATGGACGGATTCAGATCGAACATTTAAAACCGGGGATCTATTTTGTAGAAATACGAGACGAGTGGGTACCAGGGGTATTCCGATTGGTGAAAAACTAAGGTTACGAAGATTGACTTATTCTTCCCTACTCCTCCCGTTCATAAGCCCCCAAATCAGGACCAGCATCACTAAAACGGCTTACTTCCAATAGATCGAGTGGTGTGATACCCGCCCAACTGCTATTACCAATGTCCTTTGCGGTGCTCAAGGTATCCAACTGATAATTCCCCAATTGCGGATCCACAAAATTGGGACTATTGTTGAAGGTGCAATTTTCAAAATAATTCACATCTCCAAAATCAACCACATCCTTCCAATCGTCCTTAACCACACGAATTAAGCAGTCTCGAAATTGAAAGTCCAAGTCCGTATTTGGAATCTTATCCCAAGCTACTTCGTTAGGCAGATTACCATAGATGATGCAATTCCTAAACTCGGCCTGTTCAATAGGACGCACAATGATGTTCTGATCAATATCCTCGTAGTAGTTACGCATCAATACAGCAGTGGTTTGTCTATTGCCAAATGTCCAATAGTTTCCAAAGGTGCCCTGATTGAATACATAACTTCCTCCGATATTCAACACCAAACAGTGCTGCCCACAGTTATAAACCGCCAAGTTCTCCCCTTCTATGACCGTACCCTGACCTAAAAGACCAACCGAACTCATATTCCGAATTACCGTATTGGATATCTTCAAATTCACCGCACTGGCCCCTAAGGTATCCACACGCAATCCTACCGTCCCATTCTTAATGATCGCCCACTCAATTTCATTATCAAAGCTCCCTGCCGATAACCAAATAGCTCCCCACTGACCTGGTATCTCCTCAAAGGATGGCTCTAGGCGATCGCCTTGAATAACCACTTCATTCGTAAAATCACCGTCAATTTTCAAAGTACCTCCATCAAAGACCCACAATACGGCATCCTTATGCATATGCAGTTTGGTGCCCGGATTCATGGTCAATTGACAGGTCTCATCCACCACGGCATAGCCATAAATAACATGGGGTTTATCGTCAATCCAATTCGCATTGCAATCAATTATGGAGTAGTTGATGGTTGTATTACCCACGGTAATGCTCTTATCCGGATAATGGAAGTAGGCATCTTGTCCCCAGGCCACCAAACGGACCATATCTTCATTTCCATTCAAAAAGATGAGCAGTGAGTCTTCAACGATTAAAGGCTGATTCTGATCCAAGGGATCTAAGGTGACTTCCGCAAACACATAGATAGAGTCATTCGGGAGCAATTCAATGTCTCGCTGAACATTCCCGGAATTTCCGTTGACATTAATTCGGTACAAAGACTGATTCCCTCCTCCTACTCGAATTTCAGAAATAAGCACCGCTTCGTTGTGTGGATTATAAATTTTAAGTCGTTTGGTTATGCTTCCGATTGAGGTAAACACCGTATCAAAATAAATGGTGTCTTCAGAAAAACTCAATCGTAAACCCGGATCACTCGAATACGAGATATCCTTACGGCAAGATTCCGCCAAGAGTGCTACCAAGAACAGCAAAACCAATCCTTTTCCCCAATGCATGCCTTTAGTACGCAAAACTTCCTTCATTGTTGTATCAATTCAAATTCTGAAGAAAATTCATGGTATTCACGCCATCGGCATAATCCCATAAGCGCGGTTTTTGAGATGTTCCAAATTTCATGGCTATATCCCAATTGACATTACCCACCACACATTGAATAGCATCCTTTTGTTCTTCAATTCGCACAGCCAGATCTTCCTGCGAAGCATAGCGCTCATAAAACAAGGTTCCTAATGGGGAAGCCAAGCTTTGATCCTCCTTTAACACCACAAATCCATTTTCCAACAAATCGTAATTGCTCATGAGCCAAACTGTTTTGTTGTACTCGTAATTGTTCATGTATTTGTGATGCATATTTAAAGATAAACGATCCATAATTGCTCCAAAGAAACGATCCAGATCGAAGGATTCAGGAATAAATAGTTTACTCACATTTCTACAACCCAAACCAAAATAATCGAATATATCTCCTCCTAGAGCCTTCAGATCTTCTTCCGAATCTTCTTCCTGAAGCACGGCTATCGAATTCCGATTCTTTCGAATGATATGTGGAACCTCCCTGAAGTAGTACTCGAAATACCTAGTGCTATTGTTACTTCCTGTGGCAATTACGGCATCAACAGACCCTAGGGTTTCCTCTCGTATCTCAATGGCATCAGACAATTCAGGTTCTATCTCCTTCAATAAATCCATTACTAAAGGCATAAGCACTTTGTCTTTAGAAGACAACTTCACCACAGCCTTATTACCGGAGGCTAGCACGCATAATAGATCGTGCAAACCAACCATGGGGATGTTTCCAGCAAAGATCATCCCAACTCTTTTATCGCGGTTCATAGACTCAAATTTATCAAGCCACTGATCGATCTGGTCCTTTTGCAAAGCTTCGCTCCAATTCTGAAAGGCCAATTTTTGATTCTCCAGTGTAAACCATGGATTCTCAACTTTGGCTCTGACTAGACGTTCAAAGTTCAGATCCTCACTCTGTTCCGCACCGGCTAGTTCAGATAAATATGCGAAGCGATTCCCTAATTGAATTAGGGAATTTTTCTTTTGTTTTATGTCCACGTGCCCGTGCTCTTTTTGTTATATTTGAGGAAGCAAAATTAGACCTTTCTAAACGGAAAAGAAATGGCAATAAAGATCACCGACGAATGCATCAATTGCGGGGCCTGCGAACCCGAATGTCCTAACAATGCGATTTACGAAGGAGGCGAAGAATGGCGCTTCAGCGATGGAACTGAACTCAGTGGAGATATAGTTACTCTTGGGGGTGAAGCCTTCGATGCCGATGAAGAGCAAGAAGCTGTGGACTATGATGTTTATTACATAGTAACCGATAAGTGTACAGAATGTAAAGGTTTTCACGATGAGCCACAATGCGCCGCTGTTTGTCCGGTGGATTGTTGTGTGCCCGATGAGGATGCCATTGAGGATGAAGAAGAATTACTCGAAAAGAAAGCTTTCCTTCACGCCGAGTAATTTGAATAGTACACTAGTTAATGCTCCTTTGGGTTACTCTCAAGTGATGCGAATTCTACTTGTATTAGCCTTTTTCTGTCTGACAAGTTCCCATGCTCAAGAGCTTGCCGAACAACTAAGCTATTTAGGTACCAAAGTTTATCAATCACGGACCACCGAATTGCGCTTGCAAGCGGATCAAGAACTACAAGATTTTCTAGACTCTCTTTTTTCAACGGCTAACAGTTACTCAGCGGATTTTGGTGAACAGACCTTCATAAGTGACTTGTCGCCGAGCAACAATGCCTTTCGATTAATTAGTTGGGCCATTCCTTTAGACAATGGTGAAATGAAATATTCGGGTCGGATTATTCAAGAAGGAGATTCACTTCCTATCTTTTATACCTTGATCGATAGTTCATCCAATTATTATTTCGAAAAGGAAGAAATTCATGGGGCCGATAAATGGTTTGGTGCTTTGTATTATGAAATCGTTGAATTGAAACACAAAAAGACGGTAAGCTATGCCGTGTTAGGATGGGATGGATACTCTTCTTCTTCTACTCGAAAAATTATTGAACCCCTGCACTTTGATAAAAAGAAAGGTCCCGTTTTTGGCGCTAAGCAGTTTGAATTCAAAGGGAAAAAGCAAAGCCGTCTCATCCTAGAGTATTCCAAAGATGCAGGAGTATCGCTGACCTTCAATGGTAAGATGAACATGATTGTATACGATCATTTGGTACCCATGGATGGTGCACCCATTGGAATGTATGCCTTTTACATTCCAGACTTCACCTATGAAGGACTGCAATGGAAGAAAGGAAAGTGGATTCATCACTCCATGGTGAATCCAGAAAACCTAAGCGAGTACTAGATTTCAAGAATTATTCGCGCTGTTCATTAAATCTATTTTATATCCTTTACTGGGTATAAAAGAAGCTTGCTTTTTTGATACTTTTGTCGGCAGAATCAAGCATCCCAAAACGATGAAAATACATAACTATAGTGCCGGCCCTTGCATTCTTCCTCAGGAGGTTTTCAAGCAAGCTGCTGATGCCATCATGAACTTCAACGGACTAGACCTTTCATTGATTGAAATCAGTCACAGATCGAAAGATTTTGTTGAAGTAATGGAGAATGCTCGTTCACTGGTTAAAGAAACCATGAATCTTGGCGATGAATATGAGGTTCTTTTCTTGCAGGGTGGAGGTAGTTTGGAATTTTTAATGGTTCCGTATAATCTGATGCGTGAAGGAGGAAAAGCGGCCTATCTAGATACAGGTACCTGGGCAAACAAGGCCATCAAAGAAGCTGCCCTTTTGGGAGATGCCGTAATTGTAGGAAGTTCCAAGGACTCGAACTACAACTACATTCCTAAAGGATACGAGATTCCATCGGATGTAGACTATTTTCACTGTACATCGAACAATACCATATTTGGAACCCAGCTGAAGGATTTTCCTGAATTTAATGGGTTGAAAGTATGCGATATGTCTTCGGATATATTCAGTCGGAGAATTGATTTCTCGCAGTTCGATCTCATCTATGCTGGAGCACAGAAAAACTTGGGTCCTGCTGGAGCTACTTTGGTGGTTGTAAAGAAGGACATACTAGGCAAAAATGATCAAAACATTCCAACCATACTCAATTATCAAACGCATATTTCCAAGGACAGCATGTTCAACACACCTCCTGTTTTCTCGGTATACGTAAGCATGCTAACCTTGGAGTGGTTGAAAAAGAATGGTGGAATTGAATGGATTGAAGGAATCAATAACGCAAAAGCTGAATTGCTGTACGGTGAAATTGATCGCAACCCATTATTTAAAGGAACGGCAGCGATTGAAGACCGCTCGTATATGAATGCATGTTTCCTACTGACGGATGACAAACTACAAGATACGTTCAATACCATGTGGAATGAAGCGGGAATCAGTGGCATCAAAGGACATCGCTCGGTAGGCGGATATCGTGCTTCTATGTACAATGCCCTTCCACTCGAAAGCGTACAGGCATTGGTTGATGTAATGAAAGAATTGGAAACAAAACACGCTTAATTATGGCCATCAAAATATTAGCAAACGACGGTATTTCGGCTGAAGGAAAAGCCAAATTGGAATCGGCTGGGATTGAACTTTTAGAAACAAAAGTTGCGCAAGAACAGTTGATCAACTACATCAATGAAAATGAGATTTCAGGAATATTGGTGCGTTCGGCTACCAAAGTTCGTACGGATATCATTGATGCTTGTCCAAGTTTGAAGCTTATTGGTCGAGGTGGTGTTGGAATGGATAATATTGATGTAGACTATGCTCGATCAAAGGGCCTTGAAGTAATCAACACGCCGGCAGCCTCATCGGAGTCGGTGGCAGAATTGGTGTTTGCTCATTTATTTGGATTGGCTCGCTTCTTACATGATGCGAATAGAAATATGCCATTAGAAGGCGAAACCCGTTTTAAGGATCTAAAAAAAGGCTACAGCAAGGGGAAAGAGCTTGGTGGTAAGACTCTTGGAATCATTGGTTGTGGACGTATTGGACAAGCCGTTGCCAAGATTGGCTTGGGCTTAGGAATGAAGGTCATCTTCCATGATCCATTTATTGAAAAGGTGAACCTCAAGCTTAACTTCTTCGATAGTCAATCGGTTGAGTTTGGCCTTGATTCACAATCTTTTGATGAAGTGATTTCAAATGCGGATTTCATCACATTGCACGTACCTGCTCAAGCCGATGGTACAGCTGTTATTGGAGTGAAAGAAATTGAAAAGATGAAGGATGGTGTAATCCTAATCAATGCCTCACGAGGGGGAATCATTGATGAAGTTGCCTTACTTAATGCCATTGAGAACAAAAAAGTATTTGGTGCTGGATTGGATGTGTTTGAACAAGAGCCCACGCCAAGTGTTCACCTTTTGATGAATCCAGAATTGAGTTTAAGTCCGCATATCGGAGCTGCTACCAACGAAGCACAAGCACGAATTGGATTGGAACTCGCAGATAAGATTATCGCACATTTTCAAAACGCTTAATTGCAATCTAATTGGCAAAACTGATTCCATTTCGGGCCTTTCGTCCTACTAGAGACAAGGTGCATCTGGTGGCTTCGAGAAGTTATGTAAGCTACACTCCGGCGGGACTCAAATGGAAGCTAGATAGCAATCCATTTAGTTTCATACATATAATCAATCCGGATTATCGAGTACCCGGAAGGAAATCCAGAGGAAAGTGCCGTTTCCAGTTGGTCAAAGAAAAATTCAAGCAATTTTGCGACGATAAGATATTCCTGCACGAAGAAAAGGAAAGCTTGTACATCTACCGTCAAACCTTTCATGGTTTGGTATTTACAGGTATTGTGGGAGGAGCAAGCGTTGACGACTATTTTAATGGCCACATAAAGAGGCATGAGGCCACCATAAAGAAAAGAGAAGTCATGTTTCGCGACTATTTGGATATCTGTGGATTCAATGCGGAACCTGTGCTTTTAACCTATCCTAAAAGAGAAGGATTAGAAGAGGTTTTGGATAAATACCTAAGCCAACGTCCTGAATATGAATTCTCTTCAGCCAACAACTGCTTGCATGAGCTGTGGCCGGTAAATGATGAGAGTGACATTCAAGGCATTCAAAATTACTTTTCCGGTATTGAAGATTTTTATATCGCCGATGGACATCATAGAGTGTCCTCCTCTGCCCTATTGAGTAAGACTAGAGGTGGAAACAATTCCTTAGTGGATTACTTCATGGCCTATTTCATTCCTGAAGACCAATTAACCATTTGGGATTTCAATAGGGTGATTAAAGATTTGAATTACCATTCGCCCGAAGAATACCTGGATCGCATTCGAGAGAATTTTGATTTGATGGAAGTATCGGACCATCCAATAGAGCCATTGCGCATTCATCAAATGACGATGTATCTAGATCAGAAATGGTACCGACTGGATACCAAGAAAGAATGCATCGATCATAGTGATCCTGTCGGAGATTTGGATGCGCAGATTTTAACGAAGTATGTTTTAAATCCCATTCATGACATCCATGATTTATCCCATGACAATAGAATTGGCTTTGTAAATGGAATATCTGGTATGGAAGGATTGGAGCGGAAAGTGAACAGTGGCAAGTTCCAAGTGGCCTTTGCCCTCTATCCTGTTAGCTTCAGTCAATTGCAGCGCGTAGCCGATGCAGGCATGATCATGCCTCCTAAAAGCACCTATATTGAACCTAAACTGCGTAGCGGTTTATTGATCTATCCTTTCGATGAATCCAATAGCTGAGAACTTAGATCAAATAAAAAAGAACATACCTGGTGAAGTATGCCTTGTGGCGGTTTCTAAGACCAAGCCAAATGAAGCTATTCAAGAAGCCTATGATGCGGGTCAGCGTGTTTTCGGTGAGAATAAGGTTCAAGAAATGGTGGCCAAGGCCGAGGAATTGCCAAACGATATTGAGTGGCATATGATTGGTCACCTCCAAAGAAACAAAGTGAAGTATATGGCGGGCTTTGTTCATCTTATTCACGGAATCGATAGTTTGAAATTACTTCAAGAAATCAATAAACAAGCAGCCAAGCATCAACGGGTGCAGTCTGTTTTACTGCAAGTCCACATTGCCGAAGAAGAAACAAAGTTTGGTTTCTCAGCAGATGAAATAAAAGAAATCATTCAAACCGAAGCGATCAGCAATTACCCTAATGTGCATCTAAAGGGTCTTATGGGAATGGCCACCTTCACCCATGATCAAGTCCAATTGCGTCGGGAGTTTGAAAGCTTGAAAGCACTCTACGATTGGTTGAAGAATAGTTGTCCTTCCGTCGATATTTTATCTATGGGTATGAGTGGAGATTACCCTTTAGCCATTGATTGCGGCTCCAATATGATCCGAGTGGGAACGGCCATCTTCGGAAGTCGGTAGTTGTAGTGCTCCGAACAAAGGCATCCAAACTAAAAAAGGTACTGTGTTAATATGCAAGCATTGGCGAAAAAATATTTTCGTATTTTCACTTAAAAGAAATTCTGTTAAGGAATTATCTTGTGTAGCCTA
>LXNJ01000166.1_pt1 | contig 48087 bp, 39 predicted proteins | sample 809081 | NCBI WGS metagenome assembly LXNJ01 (sample SAMN04870510, study PRJNA318959) | sponge metagenome | biome: sponge; feature: marine sponge reef; material: water | host: Petrosia ficiformis | place: Greece: Milos, Mediterranean Sea | collected 2013-05-29 | depth 5-7 m | reverse complement strand
CGCTGGGGGTCGATGTCCGATATGGCGAAAAAATTCACCACCGGCGAAGTCGCCGCCAGATGCGCGCGGAGCGAGCCGATTTTGCCCGCGCCGATCAGGCCGATGCCGACCTCTTTCTTTTGAATCACCATATGCGTCTCTCCTTCAGGGTCGGCGAATCCTACAATCCCGACCCGCGCTCCGCAAGGCGCGCAGGGCCGTTTCGAATGAATCCGGCGAAAGGCGGAATCCATTTGCGGGTGCGAGGGAATAAACAGCGGCGTTTCCTTCCCTGTCGATGCGCGGGAACCCTGACGAAATTCAAAAGGCGTAAAAATGGATTCCGGCTTTCGTCGGAATGATGAACAAAGCCACACCATCTAGCGAAGTATTTTGCTGACTAAATAGAGAAATGGAATCCTCTCCCCTTGAGAGGGCTGTTGAAAAAATCCCCTTTTTAGGGGGTAGAAAGGGCGCCCCTCTCGACAGGAAAAGCAACCCCCCCTACCCCCCCTTGTCAGGGGGGTATAAAAAGGCGGTCTCCCCTCACGGGATGCGACCCCGCCGGGCAGCGGGTTTTGCTGTTTCTTGCCCCCCTGACAAGGGGGGTAGGGGGGGTTGCCTTTAAGGGGTTTCCCCTTCAAGGGGGTTGCCTTCACCCACTCAAGGCCCTTTTCAACAACCCCATACGGCAGGCCCCCTCCTCTGGCGAAGCGCGGGATAAAACCTTATAGTGCGTCGCCAAATTGACGAAAACCTGAAATCACCACCGGAGGATTCCCCTTGAACGCGCAAAATTCACTCGCCGCCGTTTTGCATGAACCGGGGCGCCTCGAACTCGTGGAGCGTCCCGCGCCTGAACCCGGACCGGGCGAGGTGCTCGTCGAAGTCGGCGCCTGCGCGATATGCGGCAGCGATTTCCACCTGATGGACGGACACGTGCGGCGCGCGAAATACCCCGTCGTGCCGGGCCATGAACTCATGGGCGTGGTGAGCGCGCTGGGTCCGGGCGTAGAAGGGGTGGAAGTCGGCGCGCGCGCCTGCATCGAGAACCACGTGCACTGCGGGGAATGTTATTTCTGCAGGATGGGCCGGGTGAACCTGTGCAACAACTCGCGCTCCATCGGCATGAACGTAGACGGCGGCTACAGCCGCCACGTCGTGGCGCCCGCCAAGTCCGTGCTGCCCCTGCCGGATGATCTGGACGACGCTACTGCCTCGGTGATGCAGACGCTGGGGACGGGCTACCACGTGGTGATGAACCGCGCGCGGATGGAAGCCGGCGAGACCGTGGCCATCATCGGCATGGGGCCTGTGGGCATGTGCGCGCTGGCCGCTGCGAAATACGTCGGCGCCCGCGTTATCGCCATCGATGCGGTAGCGGAAAGGCTGGAAGTCGCCCGGGAGATGGGTGCGGATGAGACGATAGACGTGCGAGAGCACGATTCCGTTTCCGCCGTGCAGGACCTGACCGGCGGACACGGGGCGGACGCCGTGCTCGAAGTCGTGGGCGGGGCGCAGAACAAGACGATGGCGCAGGCCTTCGAGATGGCGCGCAAGGGCGGGCGCATCGTCGTCGTGGGCGCGTTCTCGGTGGATGCGCCCATACAGCTCGAGCATCTACAGCATCTGGAAAAAGAGATCATCGGCTCGCGCGGACACCCCGACACCTTCGAGGTCTGCATCGACCTCGCCGCCCGCGGGGCGTTGAACGTGAAGCCCATGATCACGCACCGGATACCGCTGTCCATGGTGCACCGGGGAATCGAAATGATGCGCGAGCGAAAGGACGGGGCCATCAAGGTGGTGCTCTTACCGAATCAGGAAAGCTGAATTTCATATTTACCGGCAACCTTCGGGTCCCGGCAAAGTTTCCCCTATGAAAAAACCACCCACGCATCACCATGAAAGCATCGACGCAGGGAGAAAAGTGTGAACACGCAAAGAGAAGAAACCATCGGCTTCATCGGTCTGGGCCTCATGGGCCGGGCGTTTTCCAGGAACCTGATCGAGGACGGCTACAAGCTCGTGGGGGCGGACCCGGTCCCGGCGGCGCAGGAAGAATTCAAGTCGCTGGGCGGCTCTGTGCTCGCCTCTCCCAAAGACGTGGCGGAGGCGGCTGATTTCGTCTTCGTCTCGGTGCCCAACTCCAAGATATCGCTCGAATGCGCCCGGGGCGAGGGTGGGTATCTCTCGGCCGATCCCGACAAGAAACCAAAGGCCGTGGTCGACACCACCACGGCGGACCCCGAAGACACGCGCGAGATGGCGCGGCTGTGCGCAGAGCGCGGCTTCGACTTCATGGAGGCGTGCGTGAGCGGCAACAGCGAAAACGTGAAGAACCGGGTGGGCCTCTTTCTCGTGGGCGGCGAGGAGCGTACGCACGGCAAGGTGCATGACATGCTCGGCCGCCTGCTATCCGATCAGATACACTGCGGCGCGGCGGGAGACGGCGCGACGATGAAGGTGCTCATCAACTACCTCACCTGTCTGCAGCGGTGCGCCATCGCCGAGACGCTGCGCATGGGCCTGAGAGCGGGCGTGAAAGGGGAACTCCTGCTCGACGCCTTCATGCGGAGCGCCGCCGACAGCAGGCAGCTCAGGAACCGAGGCCCCCGGATGGTGAGCGGAGATTTTTCGAACCCCGTGAGCACGCTCGACGTCCTGACCAAGGACATCAAGCTCGGCCTCGCCCTGGGCCAAAGCGTGGACGCCAACATGCCGCTCGGCGACCTCTGCCTGCCCTTTTACACCGAAGGACAGGAACTGGGATTCGGCTCCCTCGACAGCGCGGCGGTATATAAGGTGTTCGAGGCGCGGGAGGGGGGTGGAGAATAGGGATGGGGGTATTGTAGCCGCCTCGGTTATTCGTTGTTGTTGCTGTTTGGCGGCTACGTTCCGAGATTCTCCAGCCGCTCAAGCCACCCTTTGAAGTGAGGGCATTGGGAGCGTATATTTTCCAGGCCAATTCGTTCGGCCATCTGTGATCCAATTGTAGGCTTTGAGTCCTCATATTCAGGAAATTGGCCGCTGATTCGCTTCGATGGGGCCGTGTGTTGGCCGTCGTCAATCAGTTCCGGCGACTGGAACTGATCGGCTATTTTCAGCAAAGCAGAGATTTCGGAATCCGCATTATCAAAGAAGAAATCGAATCGGGACACGTCGCAAAACAAATAAGCCTCGAATTCATGCAACTGAATGAAGGGGATGAAGCGCTTGTCTTCGGTATCGTCAACCCAGGACGTTTCGAGGGCCACCACACGTTCATAAGGGAGATGGCGCAATTTTTCAGCTTCCTCGATACCGGGAAAATTAGCAGGCAGGCCGTAAAGATCGATCATCGTGGTGAAAAACACGTCACTCCCCGAATCCTCCTTGAGACGGGTCTGGATATCCTTCTGCATCGCCAGGAAATTTCTTCCGCCCCCTCGATGAACCTCCCCTTTTTTATGAGCGTGCGCGATCAGAACCGGTTTTTGCATGAAGACATCGAAATTCGCCAAGTGTGGTTTCAAGACCATATCGGCGAATGTCTGCTCGGTTTGGCCTTCGACAAAAAGGTGGAGCCGGACCATTAGTGTGGGCCCGCGCCGAGGATGTTCTTCTCCCAGATTTCCCCGAGCGAGTAATCCTCCAGCCATGCGTCGAGCTTGTCGGCGTCCGCTCTCCCGAATTCCGTAGCCTCGCCCTTACGCTCGACGAGCACGATGTCCTCCGGTTCGAAGCTGTCGAGAAACGCGCTGGACTGCGTGCTGACGAGAACCTGTCTATGGTGGCTTGCGGCGCGAAACAACGAGGCAATCACGTTGAGCGCATAGGGGTGTAATCCCAGTTCCGGTTCATCCACCACGATCAGACAGGGGAGATTTTCTTTGGGCTGCAACAGCAGGGAAATCAGGCAGATGGCCCGCAGCGTTCCGTCTGATAGTTGATGGGGACCAAAGACGAGATCGGACGCGCGGTGCCGCCAGTTGAGGATAATTTCTTTGGAATTTTTCGGCTCTAAGTCGAAGTCATCGAAAAACGGGGCCACCTGTTGAATAGTTGATACTATTCGGTGATACACCTTTTCATTGGAACATTTTAGTTCATGCAATATCGCCGCCAGATTCCCTGCATCGGGCATCAGCCAGCGATTGTCCCCAATGTAACCATATCCCATGATTCTTGAAGTCGACGACGTGTCGTGAAAATGATAGACGCGACAGCGATTCAGCAAATACCTGAGCGTTTTCGCCGTCGGGTCGCCCTTGTCCGCCTCATCTCCTATCTGCGTTTCCTGATGGCCACTACCCAAAGGATTGATCTTTGGTTGTGTATAGCCTGTTTGAAGGAAGGTTAGCTTTTCTTCGGCGAAAAACAGTGAGTCTGCGGGGGCATTATACAGCCGCATATAATAGGTGTCCGTTCCGTTGCTTACTTCGAACTCCATTTCTGCTTCCAATTGAGGAGTTACCGCAGGTCCAAAGTGCAAATTGGCCGTAGCCCGCCCCGTCGCCGCGATATGTTGCTGAAGCCGTCCGCCCATTAGCTCGTTCACCAACTTGAAGAAGGCGATGAGATTGCTCTTCCCTGAGCCGTTGGCGCCGATTAGAACATTGAGCGATCGGAGTTCCAGCTTCATCTCCTTAATGGACCGGAAACCCTTGATCTCGACAGTTTTCAATTTTTCCATGTCAGTTTTCCTCGTTCGCTCCGAACGACGAACATCATACCACGATCATAACGCGCCGATATGTTTTCGCCCATCAAGAGGCGATGCGCAAGGGGTAATCTTCTCGAAAAAGGCAAGAAAAAAAGATCGTGTTGCGTAACAAACCCAATCGGGCGGCTCGCGAGCCGCCCCTACGAAAGCCGCGTGTTCGTCCATTTCGAAGCGAGAGAGGCCCAAGGAAGAATCTGCAGGGTGAGGCTGTTCTCAAGGGGGCGCGTCGTAAGTGAGTTCGTTGATGTTCAAGGCCGAGCGCTCGCGCTTGCCCTCCTAGAAGCTCAATGAGATGTCGCGGTGGTGGGACATGCAGGCCGCCACGGGTTTCGCGAGCCGGCTCGGCAGCCGCTCCAGCTGCCGGACGCCGATGGTCTCCCGCAGCACGGCCTCATAAGCCGCCAGACCGGAGTCCAGCTCCCGGGCGGCGCGGGTTCGCCAGGCCACCTCGCGCTCGAACTGCGCGATCACGTCGTTCAGGCGCTTCCCGGCGCGCTTCTTGCCGGACTTGCCTCGCCTTGCGTCCGCGCGCGCCCTGGAGAGACCCGAGCGCAGATCGTAGGTTCCGGGAACTTTTCTGAACGCGCGTTCGGCCTCGCGGATGGCGGAACCCGCCTTTTTGGCCGTCTGCGTTTGCAGGATTTCCGGCAACCCCTTGAGCCTGGCACCGGCTTCCTCCAGGGCGGCCACCTTCGCCAGCATCTTGCGCAACGTGGTCACGGAGGCGTAGGCGTCGTCGACATTGCGGCGGTATGTGCGGCGGGCGCGGGTCTCCTTCTTTTCGAGAGTCTGGTATCGCCTGCGCATCTTCTTCCCGCCTTCGGGGCGTCTCGCCTCTGTGCGCTTCCTAAGCTTCGTCAACTCCTCGATCTCGTGGCGCAGCGCCGCCGCCCCGTCCGCATCCCGCCCCATGCGCCGGATGGTGGTGCGGATCTCGCGGATTTCGCGGTCGATCCGCCTCTCGTCCGCGTTGACGCGCCGGATGACAGTGTGCAAGGGCTGATAAGTCTCCCCGAACTTCTTTCGCTCCACACTCGCGCGGCGCACTTGCGCGACCAGATCGAAGGTCCGGGCCGCCTTCTCCATGCCGCCGGTCAGTTTCTCCCGGACTTTTTTGGGCAGATAGCCGGTATCGAGTTTTTGCGCGGCTCCAATGCTCGCGCGTATCTTCTCGCCGTCTCGGTCGTACTGCTCGAAGAGGTGCTGCTCCAGGCAGGCCTGCAAGCGCGGGTTCCGCGGAGGCGGCGCGGTCTCGCCGGTGAGCGACGTGCGCGTCGGCAGGTAGTTCACCAGGGGCGGATAGAAGCCGACGATGCCCAGGGCCACGAGCTGCAGCACGATGAAGGGGACCACGCCCCGGTAGATGTCCGTCGTCAGCACGTCGGGCGGCGCCACGCCGCGCAGATAGAACAGCGCGAAACCGAACGGCGGCGTCAGGAAAGAGGTCTGCATGTTGACGCCGATCATCACCCCGAGCCAGACGGCGGTGACGTTGGCCGAGGGGTCCGAGAGCAGGATGGGGGCCACGATGGGCACCACCACCACCGCGATCTCGATGAAGTCGAGGAAAAACCCGAGGATGAAGATCACCGCCATGACGACGATGAACTGGCTCCAGAAGCCGCCGGGCAGGGTGGTGAGGAACTCCTTCACCAACTCCTCGCCGCCGAAGCCCCGGAAGGCGGAGGTGAGCATGGCCGCGCCCAGGAGGATGATGAAGACCATGGCGGTGGTCTTGGCGGTCTCGACCATGACGCCCGCGAGCATGTTCTCGGTGCGGTAGGCGCGCCAGCCGCTCCAGGCCACGGAGATCAGCAGGCCGGCGACCGCGATTCCGGCGAACGTCACGCCGATAGCCTCGTAGGCGCCGTGGATGGTGCGTATGTTCAGGTCGACGGTGGCCAGCAGGATGAAGAGCGCGAGCAGGGACAGGCCCGCGATGATGGCCGGCGTGTAGCACCCGCGCCGCCCCTCGCTCAACCGGTAGCCCGCCATGATGGTGGCGCCGACGGCGCCGATGGCGCCCGCCTGGTTAACCGTGGCGATGCCCGCGATGATGGAGCCGAGCACGGCCAGGATGAGCGCCAGGGGCGGGATGAGCGCCATCACCACGCGGGCGGCGAACTGGCGGTCGAAGTCGCCTTCCATGGGGATGGCCGGCGCGGAGTTCGGCCGGATGAGGGCGGCCGCGAGTATGTAGGCGACGTAGAGGCCCACCAGCACCAGGCCGGGCACGATCGCGCCCAGGAACATGTCGCCCGCGCTGGCCGAGGTGATGCTGAATTCCGTGGGCATGATGAACTGGCCGGTGGAGGCCTTGAAGTCCACCAGCCGCAGCGTGCCCGCCTGATCGGTGGCGTTCGAGAGCTGGTCGGCCAGGATGATGAGCACCACCGAGGGCGGGATGATCTGCCCCAGCGTGCCCGACGCGCAAATGGTGCCGGTGGCGAGCCGGCGCGAGTAGCCGTTGCGCAGCATGGCCGGCAGCGAGATGAGGCCCATGGCCACCACCGTGGCGCCGAGAATGCCGGTGGTGGCGGCCAGCAGCGCGCCCACCAGCACCACCGAGATGCCGAGGCCGCCCGGAACCGGCCCGAACAGACGCGCCATGGTCACCAGCAGGTCTTCGGCGATCTTCGAGCGCTGCAGCATGATGCCCATGAACACGAACAGGGGCACGGCGATGATGGTGTCGCGCTCGACCTCCCAGTAGACGCCCCGGAAATTGGTGACGCCGGCCGTCAGCCACTGGACGGGGCCGTCCTGCGCGAAAAAGGCGCTGGCGTCCCCGGCGAAGATGTAGCCGGTGATCGACGCGAGGGCGATGGTCAGGATGGCCGATCCGGGCAGCGCGAACGCCACCGGGTAACCCGACGCCAGCGCCCCGGCCATGGCCAGGACCAGCAATGCGAGAAAGAAGAGCTCCACGGTCAGGCCGGCTCGTGCGCGGGCCGGCTCGGCGACTGCCCGCGGAGAACCGCCATGGCGTCGAGGTAGTAAGCCAGGAACTGCGTCATCATGGACACGGCGTAGACGGCGAGGAAACCCGCCATCAGGTACTTGACGTAGAGGCCGTATCCGCTCTGGGAGGTTTCGTAATACAGCAGCGGGCTGTTGATGACGGACGCCTTGCCCGACATGCCGACGGCGAGAATGGTCCAGCACAGCGGCACGCCGAGCAATATGGAACCCCACGCGTTGACCAGGGCCTTGCGCCGATCGCTGAAATGCGTGTAGAGCACGTCCACGCGGACGTGGCCTCCGGCGACCAGGGTGTGGGCGCTGGCGAACAGGAAAAGTGCTGCGTACCAGAAACGCACCAGATCGCCCATGAACGCCTGCTCATAGGAGAAGATGAAGCGCGCGATGACTATCTGGAACTCGGCGACGACCACGAGAAGCGCGAGCCAGATGAAATCGAGCCCCCGCCTGAAGCAGGCCACCACGGCCGCCGCGAGCATGAGCGGCAAGTGCACATAGACGCCTCGGAAACTCGAGACGCCCAGTTGCCGGGCCAGCGTCTTGCCGAACACCGCGGGCAGCAGCCCTTCCACGCGCAGGAACGATATGACGCCGTCGACGACCCCGATGAAGAACGTCGACCAGAAGGCCGCGGAGATGATATAGGCGGTGACGGAATAGAGAAGCGCCGCGTCCGAGGCGAACGGCCTCTCGCGGTTCCGGAGCGCGAAGACGGTGATGGCGGCGACCGGAATGACGTAGCCGGCGCTCTGGAGCAATGCCAGGAAGGCCGCCCCGCCGGACGTCGCGCCGCCCATGACGCGCGCGACGCCCGGCCAGCTGTACCAGTAGACCAGATAGTTGTTGAAGAGGAACACGAACGTCGTTGCGGCCAGCGACAGCGCGAACGCGCGGTAGAGCGCGTCCGCGATGCCGGGCCTTCTTTCGTCCGTGTCCTGCCGATCTTCGGTCACCGTAAGAAACCGTAGCGGTCCGTCATGCTATGCGCCGGTCGCCTAGTTCGAAACGCCCAGCACGCGGTTGCGCTGCGCTATGAATGCCTGGTCGGCGAGGCTCATCCAACCGCCGACCTCGAGGCGCGCCTTGGCGAAACTGTCATGGATGCGCTTGGCGAGCGGGCTGTGGGTCACCACCCCCGCAAAGACTTCATCGGCCGCTTTGCCGAACGCGTCGTAGATGTCGTCGTTGAACTTGCGCACCTGGACGCCCTGATCGCGCGTGAGCCGCGCCAGCGCCGCGCCGTTCTTGGCGTTGTACTCGGCCATCATCACGTCGTTCTCCATGGAGGCCGCGGCTTCGATGAGCGTCTGATCGGCCTTCGAGAGCGAATCCCAGAACTTCTTGTTGAAGCCCGCGGACAGCATCGAGCCGGGCTCGTGCATGCCCGGATAGTAGTAGTACTTGGCTGCCTCGTAGAACTTCATGAATTCATCGTTCCACGGCCCCACCCATTCGGTGGCGTCGATGGCGCCCGAGACGAGGTTCTCGTAGATCTGCCCGCCCGGCAGGGATACCGGCGAGGCGCCGAGCTTCGCCATGACGTCGCCGCCGAGGCCCGGGATACGCATTTTGAGGCCCTTCAGGTCGTCGGGGCTGTTGATCTCCTTGCGGAACCAGCCGCCCATCTGGACGCCCGTGTTGCCGCACATGAGGCCCTTGAGCCCGAAGCCCGCGGCCAGCTCGTCCCAGAGTTGCTGTCCTCCGCCGAAGCGGATCCAGGCGTTCAGTTCAGTGTAGGTGAGGCCGAAAGGCACGGAGGTGAAATAGGCCCAGCCCGGATGCTTGCCTTTCCAGTAGTAGTCGGCCGCGTGGTAGGCCTGCGCGTTGCCCGAAGCCACCTCGTCGAACGAGTCGAAGGCGCCGACGCGCTCTCCCGCGGCGAAGTAGGTCACCTTGATGCGGCCGTCGCTCATATCCTGGAGCCGTTTGGCGAAACGCTGCGCCCCGGTGCCGAGCCCCGGGAAATCGCGCGGCCAGGTGGTGACGATGGCGATCTCGAGGCGCTTCCTCATTACGGCGGGCGCCTTCTGCGCCCGGGCCAATCCGCTGCCTGCCACGACCGCAGCGGCGGTCCCTGCCGCGGTCCCGGCAATAAAGTCACGACGTTTCATGGGGTTCTCCTTTATGAGAGTTGGTTAATACCCACATCATCAGCTACCGGTTCGCCGGACGAATACGAACGGCCAACCACCCTTTCAAACTCATCGGCAATGTGTTGTGACGCAAGCAAATATACTATGACAAGCGCCATTGCGGCGCAACCGCAAAATTTCGAGGGGTCGGGCATCCGGGGGGAATCGACACTCCCGAGCTCCTGCACGGGCTCCGACCCGCAAGAGGTTGTTGAAATCCCCGACGAACGAAGATTCGACGCGGACGGGGAGGAGGAGTTGATGCGGGGAGGTGTAGGGACAGGTCGCGACCTCGGACAGGCGCGGGGGGCCTGTCCGCTACACGTTTACGAATCAACGCAGGCGCAGGGCCGGACATATATGTGTGGGGCGCTCCCAAGGAGCAGGTTCCGACCGAGGAGGAACCCCGCCACCTGCCACCCCCCCCTACCCCCCCTTGTCAGGGGGGCAAGAAAAAGCAAAGCTCCCTCCTCGCCCGGAATTGACCACCGCCGGAATGACGGCGGTAGGGGTCTCGGACAGGCACGGAGGCCCCGGACAGGCGCAGAGGCCTGTCCGCTACGGACCCCCTCACCCTGAGTAGGCGCCGAAGGTAAAACACGACTGAGAAAGGAGCGTTTGTATCGAAGGGGGCGACCGTTCGTCCCTCGATACGGCGCGCAAGCGCGCCTACTCGGGATGAGGAGGTTTTTCAACAGCCCCCTCAAGGGGGAGTGGTTTGCTCTCTCGTCAGACGACAAGAACCCTCGAGGGGGGGGAGTGGTATGACCCGGCCCGCAAGCTTTTTTCCGCAATCCCGTATGCAGCCCCTACACACTGCTCCCCTCAGTCGCAACAAACCCTTGTTCACCGCCCGGGGGGCCGTTTCCCGCAACGCCCCGCCCCGCGCCTCCCCGCATTTCCCCGCATTTGCCGCACTCCCTGAAACCCCGCTTTCCGCTATCGTGCGAGCGGCGCCGGAAAACGATTTTCCCGCTTCTTTCGGAATGGAAAGCGCGGAGGTTTCTCATGGAATCAGGGAACGGGGCGAGAGCGAAGGCGGCGAATCCCGGCGCGTCGGGGCTGTTGAAAAAGTCCTCCCCCGGGGCATCGCTTTTACCCCCTGTCAAGGGTGGGTGGTTTCGAGCCGAGGGAGGGAATTCCAATCACCGAATGGTTCACGGCAGCGGGCAGGCCCCCGCGCCCCTCCTGACGAAGGACGACCACGGAGGGCTGCAAAACCATCGCGCCCGCCCGCGTCGCGTGAACCGCCATGCCGCGCGCTTCCCAAACGGGCTTTTTCAACAACCCCGCCCCGGCTCCGGGCCGGGGGCCTCGACGAGGGTGGAGGCGTGAATGGACGCAGGGACGACGACGAAAATGAAAATAATCCCATTTCCGGTAAATATAGATAAATTCACGGTGTTTTTCGATAAATTCCTGAAATGTCATATTCCCGGAAATCATTGTAATCAAAAGGGTTGTCATATAAATCTGAGCGCCATGCACTCAGATTCGGCGTAAAAAAAGTTTTTGGGCGCACGCGCATTTCCACGCAACTGCGCGCATTTCCTCCCGCGCCGCATCCCGCCGGCCTACGCCGCCGGACCGCCCCGCCTCCCGGGACGGGGCGTTTCCGTTCGCCGGCCGAACGTGATATATTCAGGCATATCCAAGCCGCCACGCGCCACGGGAGATGCCCTATTGATGGAGACGAATCCTCAGGATATCGGGGAAGCGCCCGTAAGGGAGGATGGCCCGTCCATCTCCTCGAACGGGGCGCAGCGGGACGACTCCGGCGACGCGAGGTATCTGCCCGACCCGGCGGGCGCGTCCGCTTCCGGGGATGAAACGGAACTCGACAAGGTAGAAACCGACGAGTGGCTCGAATCGCTCGACTACGTCCTGCAAACCAGGGGCCCCGATCGAACGAAGACCCTCCTTCGCCATCTACAGGTTCATGCGGTGCGCGCGGGCGTCGTCCGCCCGTTCTCGGCGAATACGCCTTATATCAACACCATCCCGCTGGAAAAGCAGCCAGCCTTCCCCGGCGACCGGAATATCGAGCGGCGAATCAAGAGCCTCGTCCGCTGGAACGCGATGGCCATGGTGGCGCGCGCCAACAGGGAGGACGCCTCCATCGGCGGGCACATCTCCACATACGCCTCGGCCGCCACGCTGCTCGAAATCGGGTTCAACCATTTCTTCCGGGGCAAGAACGACCCGTGCGGCGGCGACATCGTCTACTTTCAGGGCCACAGCGCACCCGGCATCTACTCCCGGGCATTTCTTGAAGGACGCCTGACTGAGAAAAACCTCGAAAACTTCCGGCGCGAGCTCAAAGAGGGCGGCGGCCTCTCCTCCTACCCGCATCCCTGGCTGATGCCCGACTTCTGGGAATTCCCCACCGTATCGATGGGACTCTCTCCCCTGATGGCGATATACCAGGCGCGCTATCTCCATTACCTGGAAGACCGCGGACTCAAGCCCGCGACGGGCCAGAAGGTATGGGCCTTCCTGGGCGACGGCGAGATGGACGAGCCTGAATCGCTGGGCGCCATCACCCTGGCCGCGCGGGAGAAACTCGACAACCTGATCTTCGTCATCAACTGCAATCTCCAGCGCCTCGACGGGCCGGTTCGAGGCAACGGGAAAATCATCCAGGAACTCGAGGCCGCCTTCCGGGGCGCGCGCTGGAACGTCATCAAGGTCATCTGGGGGGACGACTGGGATCCCCTCATCGATATGGACGACGAGGGCGTCCTGCTCCAGCGAATGAACGAGACGGTCGACGGCCAGTATCAGAAATACAGCGTCGAGACGCTCCGAAAAGGCGACTACGTGCGCGAGCACTTCTTCGGCGGCGACCCGCGGCTACAGGCGATGGCCGACATGATGACCGACGCTCAACTCCACAGAATGCGGCGCGGAGGACATGACCCCGAAAAAGTGTTCGCCGCCTACCAGGCCGCCATGGAGTGCAAGGAGCGTCCCACGGTCATCCTCGCGAAGACAGTCAAGGGCTATGGTTTGGGCGAGGGTGGTGAGGGCAGAAACGTCACCCACCAGCAGAAAAAGCTCAACGAGGATGAACTCAAGGAATTCCGCACGCGCTTCGAGATTCCCATATCCGATGAAGAAGTCGCCGAGGCGCCGTTTTACCGCCCGGCGGACGATAGCCCCGAAATCCTGTACCTCAAGCAAAAACGGGAAAAACTCGGCGGGTATGTCCCCACGAGGCGGAGCGTCTCCACTCCGCTCAAGCCGCCGCCTGAAGACTTGTTCGAGGAGTTCTTGCAAGGAACGGACGGGCGCGAAGTCTCCACGACCATGGTGTTCGTCAGAATCCTGAGCAAGCTGCTCCGCGACGAGGGATTGGGCAAACTCATCGTTCCCATCGTACCCGATGAGGCCAGAACATTCGGCATGGAAGCCCTGTTCCGGCAAATCGGGATATACTCCCACGCCGGTCAGTTGTATGAGCCCGTCGACCGCGACAGCCTCCTGTATTACAAAGAAGCGCAAGACGGACAGATTCTCGAGGAAGGAATCACCGAGGCGGGCTCGATGGCTTCTTTCATCGCCGCCGGAACCGCATACGCCACCCACGGCGTGAACACCATCCCGTTCTACATCTACTATTCGATGTTCGGCTTTCAGCGCATCGGCGACCTGATTTGGGCGGCGGCGGACATGTGCGCGCGCGGCTTCCTGATCGGTGGGACAGCCGGCAGAACCACTCTGAACGGGGAAGGACTCCAGCACCAGGACGGCAACAGCCACCATCTGGCGTATCCCGTACCGAATCTGCTCACATACGATCCGGCTTTCGCCTTCGAGATGGCGGTGATCATTCAGGACGGAATTCGCAGGATGTACCAGGAACAGGAGAAAATCTTCTATTACCTCACCGCCTACAACGAGAACTACGCCATGCCGCCGATGCCGGAGGGGGCGCGGGACGGGATATTGAAAGGCATGTATCTCTTCAAGCGCTCGGAGATGGACTCGGGTCTCAATGCGCAATTGTTGGGCAGCGGCACCATCATGAACGAGGTGCTCAAAGCGCAGGAAATGTTGGAGGAGCGCTATACGATTTCCACAGACGTTTGGAGCGTAACGAGCTACAAGGAGCTCAGGCGAGACGCTCTCGAAGTCGAGCGATGGAACATGCTGCACCCGGATTGCGCGCCGAAATCCCCTTACGTGACGCAATGTCTCGCGCGCGCACCCGGCGTTTGCGTGGCGGCCTCGGACTATGTAAAAGCCACACCCGATTCGATTTCAAAATGGGTGCCCAAGCCCATGATTTCGCTGGGGACCGAGGGGTTTGGGAGAAGCGAGTCGAGAGCATCCCTGAGAGATTTCTTTGAAATCGACGCGCGCTATATCGTGCTTGCCACCTTGTACAGCCTGGCGCGCGATAAAAAGATATATCCTGAACTCGTGAACAAAGCCATGAAAGACCTCGATATCGACCCCGAAAAAACCAACCCGATGATCTCCTAATTCAAATCCCGAGGGAGTTCCATGACCATCGAACTCAAACTCCCCGAACTCGGGGAAAACATTACGTCCGGAAAAGTGATCGCCGTTTTGGTGAACGTGGGAGAAACCATAGCGGTGGATCAGTCGGTCATCGAAGTGGAAACCGACAAGGCGCTCATTGAAGTCCCCTCATCCGTTGGGGGCAAGGTAACGGAAATTCATCTCAAACCCGGCGACGACGCCGAAGTGGGAGAAACCATTCTCGTCATCGAAGAAAGCGACGCGGGCATGGAGCCCACTTTGGATAAGGAGGATTTTGAGGAAATCTCATCAGACACCGCCGAGTCAATGGACCCGGAAAAATCCCAGCCCATGCTGATAGACCAGCCCGCACAGCCTTTAGAGACAGCGGGCGAAGATGCCGCGACTGAACCCGCGCCTGCCAGATTTACCCTGGAATCCACCGATGCCCCGTCAGAGGCGCCTGCGCCGGAGGCTGCCGAAACTCCAGTACCAAAAAGCAAAAAAGAGCCCGCGCCCGCGGCGCCCTCGGTACGCAGAATCGCTCGCGAGGCGGGCGTCGACATAAGCGATGTGCCAGGCAGCGGGATTGGAGGCAGAATATCCGCGCAAGACGTCAAGGAATTCGTGGCGGCGCAAGGAGGTACCGCCGTACCGGATACGCCTGCTCCCGCACTGATGAACGTGCCCGTTCAACTGCCCGACCTCGCCCGCTGGGGAGAGGTGAAGCGCCAGCCCATGTCGGGCATCCGGCGTGCGACGTCTGTGAATCTCTCTCGCGCATGGACGAACATCCCCCATGTAACTCAGTGCGAAAAAGCCGATATTTCCGAACTCGACGCATTGAGAAGAAAATTCTCCCCAAAAGCAGAGGCCGCAGGCGGCAAACTCACCGTTACAGCCATTCTCATTAAAGTTATCGCATCGGCCCTCAAAGTCTTCCCGCAATTCAATGCGAGCGTAGATACGGCGAACGAAGAGATCATCTATAAAGACTATGTTCACGTCGGTGTTGCCGTGGATACCGAAAACGGTTTGCTTGTTCCGGTAATTCGTGATGCGGACAAGAAAAACATCGTCGAACTATCAGTGGAACTAGGTGTAGCGGCGGAACGCGCCCGCTCCCGAAAACTCGCTCCCGACGACATGCAGGGCGGCTCCATCACCATCACGAACCTCGGAGGCTTTGGCGGCACCTATTTCACCCCGATAGTGAACTGGCCCGAAGTCGCGATTCTCGGCGTCTCCCGGGCGCGGATGGAGCCGGTTTGGACGAAAGCCGAGGAAAAATTCGAACCGCGCCTGATGCTTCCGCTCATGGTTTCTTACGATCACCGCATTATTGACGGAGCGGATGGCGTCAAATTCTTGAGGTGGGTGGCCGATGCGTTGGAAGAGCCCATGCTCATGACCCTCGAGGGTTGAACGAATCTTTCGGATGCGCATACGGCCGTCTGTTTGTGCATGGCGGGGATGCACGCCCCCGGAATCCTCTAGATCGATCAGTTCCAGCGTCTCCAATTAGAAATTCTCCCCGATTTGCCTTTTGGATGCCTTTTCGATGACGAATCTCTTGGGCGATTGGAATTTCCTGCAGTCCTGGTGGTGGAAACCCTACATCAAACCCATTATTGGTCTGGCCTGGTTTGCGGGCGTCATCGCGCTGGGTGCGATCATCTTCTTCGCGGTTATGGGGAGCGCCAGACTCTCCGAATACAGAGAAGCCCTCTTCCCTCCCAAAGAACCCGAGATTCCTGAGGACGAGGCGGAGCTTATCGATTTCATGGAGTCTTACTTCCCGGAAGCGTCCGAAGAAGAGATCATACTGATGGAGCAAATCCTCGACGACGTCATGAAGGAGGATATCCATCCGCAAATGGCGCGTGAAATTGAAGCCCGGGGCATCCCCGTCCGGCTGCTGACCCTCCCGCCGCCTGAAATCGTACGCGCAGTGGGAAGCTATCCCGTGGCCGTGTGGATTCCTCAATTGAACGCGATTGAGATATACGCTTCAGTTGTGAAAAGCGAATGCAGGCGAGACCCGAAGCGCTACAGAGAAAAAATAGGCGACCTGCTGCTGCATGAAATCGGTCACGCCCTGGGTCTTGATGAACCGAAAATCAAGGATTTCGGCGTGTAGCGGCTCTACTCCTCCGCGCCGTGCCCGTTGAGTTCGGCGGGGTCGGTCACCTCGACGCTGCCCTTAAGCCCGAACAGGCGCTGCATCTTCTTTCTGAAGGCCGGCGTAAAGAGTTTTTCGGCATAAAAGCGGCCCGCCACCCTCTTGTTCACCTGCGCCAGAGTGGGATACACGTGAACCGTATCCACCACCTCCTTGATGTGCATCTTCTTGCGGACGGCCAGCACGAACTCGTGCAATATCTCGCCCGCCGCCGGCCCCACCAAATCGGCCCCCAAAAGCCTGCCCTTCTCGTCGCACACCACCTTGCAAATTCCCTCCGTTTCCCCGTCCAGTACGGCGCGATCCACCCGGCTCATCGGAAAGCGCAACACTTGGATGCGATTCGCCCCCAAAGCCGCTTCGGCGTCAGCTTCGCTCAAGCCGACGTGCGCCGCCTCGGGCGTGGTATAGATCGTCCACGGCACGGCGTCATAGTTCGTCTTTTTCTTGAGAAACGGGAGCGAGATACCGAAAGGCGCGCTGAACAGCATGTTCCTGAGCGCCACGCCCGCTTCATACTCCGCCATGTGGGTAAAGAGATACTGGCCCCTGATATCACCGGCAGCGAAGATACGCGGATTCGCGGTTTGGAGATATTCGTCCGTCTCCACGCCGCGCGGGGAGTATTTTACGCCCGCCTTCTCCAGGTCCATCCCGCCCACGTTGGGCGACCGGCCCGTCGCGATGAGGAGTTGATCGCAGGCCCACTCCCTTTTCCCCGATGGCGTATCCGCTTCGAGAAAAATCTCATCACCTCGTTTCTCGACTCTTTGCGTGTTCACGTTGAAATGGAGTTTGAGGCCGGATTCCGTCAAGGAATCGGAAAGAATTTCGGCCATTTCCATATCGAGCCTCGGCAAGAGCTTCGGCGCGCTTTGTAGCACTTCCACCTCTGCGCCGAGTTGCTGAAACGCCTGGGATAATTCCAGGCCGATGGGTCCGGCTCCTAGCACCACCAAGCGTTTTGGCAATTCCTCCAAGTCGAAAACGGTTTCGTTCGTGAGATAGGGCACACTGTCGAGACCGGCGATGGGCGGCACGAAGGGAGAACTGCCCATGGACAGCAAAAACCGCTTGGCCCGCAGCGTCCTGTCCCCTATCTGAAACGTATCGGGACCGGTGAAAGCGCCATCTCCGAAGATCACTTCGATGCCCATGCCCTCGAAACGCTCTGGCGCATCATGCTCGCCGATGTGGGCCTGGGCCGCCTTCATACGCTTCATGACACGGGGAAAATCGACCCGCACGTCGCTCACGTCAATCCCGAACTCGGGCATCGAGCGCGCCTGAGCCGCGAGTCGCGCCGAGCGGATCAGACCTTTCGAAGGCACGCACCCATAGTTCAGGCAATCGCCTCCGAGCTTCGCCTTCTCCACGAGCGCGGCTTTGGCCCCCAGTTGGGCAGCCCCAACGGATGCTACCAGACCGCCGACTCCCCCCCCAATGGACACCAAATCAAACACCGACTCATTTTGCATCTTTATATCCTCTCCAGACGGCGAAAGCGTCTCTCCCGTAACGAACGCGAACCAGTCCGCTCAAGATGTTACCTTATCCAAGGGTTTCAGCCCGAACAAGAAAAACAAGACCGCGATGAGCAAATAACCGACAGCTATGCCGGGCGCCGCCCCCCAGCCGAAAAAACTAACGACGCCGCCGGGTGTGATTCTCCAGGCGTGGATGATGCCGAACCAGCTTAATATTGCGCCGGCCAGCGCCCATCCTCCCGCCTGTTTCGGTTCCTTATCTACCAGTTTCGCTACGATAGCCGTAAGGATGATGGAGGTAAATAGAAATCCGCGCTCCAAGGTGATCATCCCCACCAGGTGAAATCCCGCTTTGGCGAACGCATCCTGTCCCACTTTCCACAAATTCGTGCCTGCGCCTCTAAGAGAGGATTCCACCATCAGCAAGCCCCACGCGGCGATGGCGGGTATCAAACCGATAGCCACTGCCGGCCCGTGGTTTTTCGGCACCGCCTGAAATGCCTGGGTGAGCATCATCACCCCGATCCACAGCATGAGTGCGAAAAGCGCTTCGCCCGGAATGATTTTCGAAAGCGCCGCTATCGAACCCGTGAAACAAAGAATCGTCATCACAATTCCGTTCACGGCGCTGTAGCCAGAGCGAGCCCCGACTCTCTTCCAGGCCGGATGCCCGATATAAATCGTCGTGGGAAAACAACTCCCCAGGCACGCCGCGAGAAGCGAACCCGCGCCGTTCACCGCGAGGGAGCTACCCGTGTCGTAACTGTCACCGGCCGCAGCTGCGCTTTCCAGGCACATCAGACTGCCCACCAGCGTCATCAGACCCATGGGGATGGAAACCGCGAGGTAGTCCCAGGCCAATGGGCCGAAAAGAGCTTCTGACAAAGAACCAAAGGCGGAAGATGGAAGCGCCAAACCCACAGGCACGGGAATACCGCCGGGAAATCCCCTCAACACGGCGGATAAAACCACTCCCACCACCACTGCCACGAGTCCTCCCGGCACACCGAAGGGAAATCTGAATCCGCCGAAATAGTGGACCAGGATGATTCCCAAAGGCACCATGGAGAGGAGCGGGTTCTCCCAGATTCTGAACGCGAAATCCATGGAGATGAACGTAAGCGCGATTCCTCCCAGAGCGGAGAGCAAAGCGGCTCTCGGAGCAACCCGCCTTATCCGCTCGCCCACCAGCGAGCCTGCGGTCTCGATGACCCCGCTTACGAAACAGGCCGCCAGACCCGCCTTCCAGGCCGCCTCGGCGCTTCCGGTCTTGAGCTTCACGGGCAGCATGACGAAGAAGATGAACGCAAACAGCGTAACCGTGTTGAGGCCGTAGGGCATGGCGGTCACATCGTCGCGGCCTTCGCGCTCGGCCAGACGCCTCGCCTGCCAGGAATAAAAAAGGTTGCCGCCCAAAAGGCTCAGCGCCGCTGCGGGCAGCACACTCCCGAAGATGAGGGAATCGGGGAAACCCAGCAGCACTTTGAGAAAACTCACGATGAGTAGCAGGTTGATGAGGTTGTCCATCCACAGACCGAAAAAGCCGTCAATATCACCCTTCACGAACCATCTAGACATCGGAGTTCCCTTGTTCAAGGTCAAACATCAAACCGAACACGCTGCAACTCACGGGATAGTAAAACACACGGGCTTGTTCGCCAAAGCGAACGAGGCAGTTTTTCTCACCCCCATCGTTTGGTATGATTCGCCCATAAAAAAAATCACGTACGCGCTCATTTGGGAGAAAAGCGATGGAAGCCGTCAAAGTCTATACGCGCCACGGGTGATACACCTGCGCCCTTACGAGAGAGTTTCTCTCGTCCAGCGGTCTGGAAGTCATTAACCGAGACTGCACGAACGACGCCGAAGCCCAGGCGGAACTCAAGGCGCTGGGTATCAAGGCCCTGCCCGTCGCTGTGCGCGGAGAAAACGTGGTGGTGGGCTACGACGTGGATGCCCTTCGCGAGGCCTTTGACATCGAACAGGAAGGCGCCGGTCCCCTCTCGTCTGAAAAAATGCTCCACTATTTCGAGATGGTCTTCGACGCCTTTCGCCGCGTGATCCGCCAGATTCCATACGAAACGCTCGACTGGGTATCCCCCGGCAGACCCCGCACGCTTCGCCAACTCACATGGCACAGCTTCGAGCGTCCGGACCTCGTGATGCAGACTCACGCATCGGGAGAGTACACCGAAGATATGGTGCGGCGGTATGAAACGATGGCGAACGATTATGATACCAACGAAGATATCTGCGCCTATGGGGATGAAATTCAGGCCAAGCTCACCGACTTTCTGACAGACGGCGGCGAGGCGCTCGCCAAAAAAGTGTCGAGCTATATGGGACCCATCACCGTACATGAGTTGATGATTCTCTCGCTCGGGCACGCCTTCCAGCACCTACGGCAAACCTACCACTATTTCGAGATGCTGGAGATAGTGCCGGAAAACCCGCTGCAACCCGAGGACTACGAAGAAGTGCCCGTGCCCAAGGATCTCTTTTAATAGTGAAGATTTGTATCCCAAGGAGGCCGCTTGATGCCCTCGAATGACACGTTTCCCCTCCGCGCGAACCGCGCCCGCATGAGGCGTGAGTTCAACGCCCAGGCGAAGATCGGCAAATACGGAAAAACGGGCCTCGACCGCGTGGCCTTCACGCCGGTCTACAACGAGGTGCGAGACCTCGTCGAGGGCTGGATGAAGAACGCGGGCCTTGAGACGCGCGTCGACGCCGTGGGGAATCTGTATGGACGTAAAGAGGGCCGCGTGCGCGGACTTCCCGCCGTGATGGCCGGCTCGCATCTCGATTCCCAGAGCCCGGGCGGGCGCTTCGACGGCCCCGCGGGCGTGCTCACTGCTCTCGAAGCGTTCCGGCGCATCGACGAAACGGGAACCGCCCACGATCACCCCATCGAGATAGTGGCCTTCGTGGGAGAGGAATCCGCATGCGGGATGACGGTGTTCGGCAGCAGCGTCGCCACGGGTGTCGTGGGCGTGAAAGATTTGAAGAACACGGAGCATCCGCCGACCGGCAAATCGCTGTATGAAGCCATCGAGGCGGTGGGCGGAAACCCAGCGCGCGTACGCTCGTGCCGGATTAAAGACGGCTCACTCAAGGCTTTTCTGGAGCTTCATATCGAACAGGGGCCCGTACTCGAATCTGCCGAGATACCCATCGGCATCGTGGACAGGGTGGTGGGATACACGAGGGGCGAGGTTCACTTCGCTGGCGTCACGGCGCACTCGGGCGGACAGCCCATGCCCTACCGAAAGGACGCCGGAATCGCGGCGGCGGACTTCATGGTGCGCATGGAGAACTTCGTGAACCGCGCGCCCGAGTCTCAGCGCGTAACGATCACCTTCGGGGAGATGGAGGCGCTCCCGGGATGGGTGTCCATCGTGCCCGGAGGGGCGAGGCTTTCTTTCGACCTCAGAAGCAGAAGCCAGGCGGTGATGGAGCGCGTCCTCGCGCGTATGGAAAAAACCCTCGCGGCCATCGAAAAAGAGCGGGGCGTCCAAGGCCGCCTCTCCGACGTGAAGAAGCTGGCCGTCTGCCCCACCTCGAACAATATCCAACGGGCGCTCCGGCGCGCTTCCAAAGAGACGGGACACGCCGCGCTCACGCTATCGAGCGGCGGGGTGCACGACGCATGCCGCATGGCGGCGATATGCCCGATGGGCATGGTGTTCATCCCCTCGGTGGGCGGGCTCTCTCACACGCCCGAGGAGTTCACGCACTTTGACGACATGGTGAAGGGCGCTGAAATCCTCGCCTCCGCCATTGCGCACCTCTGCAACGAGAAGGTGAAGGCGTAATTCCAAAAACGTCACTCCACGTACGCGACGTGTGGGGTTCCACTCCTTTAGCAAGGCTTTTGCAAGCCATACGTTTCTTGCGAATAGAGTCTTTCGCCCTGATATCCCTTTATGATAATCAAGTTATTGTAAGCCAAGGCGTATTATGATAAGTTTCGCTTCCTTTTATTAGCTAAATGGAAAGCGTTATATTTTTAGCCGCAAACTCGTTTGCGGCGCAGCGTCTCGAAACCGAAACTCTACAATCGAAATCGAGAGGGAGAAAAAAATGGGCAGGATAATCAGGCACGTCATTCTCGGATTTGCGCTGCTCCTCGCCGTGAGCATCGCCTTCACGCCCGCGGCGCAGGCGGCCAAGGAAGTGAAGATCGGCTTCAGCATGGCGCTGACCGGACCGCTCGGCCCCGCAGGCAAGGCGGCGCTGCTGGCCATGCAGATCTGGCGCGACGACGTGAACGCCAAGGGCGGACTGCTCGGCCGCAAGGTCAAGCTGGTCTATTACGATGATCAGACCAAGCCCGCCAACGTTCCGGGCATCTACGCCAAGCTGCTCGACGTGGACAAGGTGGACTTTATCGTATCGGGCTACGGAACGAACCTCATCGTTCCCGCGCTGCCCATCGCGATGGAGCGGGGCATGGTGTTCATGGGTCTTTTCGGCCTCGACGCGAACGCGAAGTTCAAATACAACAACTACTTCCAGATCATGCCGGCCGGCCCCGACCCGATCGTGGACTGGTCGCGCGGCTTCTTCGAACTCGCCAAGAAGCAAAAGCCCCAGCCCAAGACGATCGCGCTGCTCTCGGCTGATTCCGAGTTCGCGCGCAACGCCGTCGCCGGCGCCCGCCGGAACGCGAAGAAATACGGATTGAAGGTCGTCTACGACCAACGATACCCCTTCCCCGGCACGTCCGACTTCACGCCGATTCTGCGCGCGGTCAAGGCCGCCAACCCGGATCTCTTCTACGTGGGCTCCTATCCGGGCGGTTCGGTGGGCATCGTGAAGGCCGCGCATGAGATCGGCCTCGAACCCAAGCTCTTCGGCGGCGGTATGGTGGGACTTCAGTACACCGCCATCCAGATGAACCTCGGCAAACTGCTGAACGGCATCACGAACTACTGGTTCTGGGCGCCGGAGAAGACCCTGAAGTTCCCCGGCATCGAAGCCTTCCTGGCGAAATACCAGAAAGAAGCGCCCAAGCAGAAACTCGACCCCCTGGGCTACTACCTGCCGCCGTTCGCCTACGCTTACGTGCAGTTGCTCGGAAATGCGATCGAGGCCACCAAGAGCTTCGACCAGGCGAAAGTCGGCGCCTACATTCGCAACAACACCCATTCCACCGTGGTCGGAAACGTGAAGTTCGGCAAGAACGGCGAGTGGGCGACCTCCCGGACGTTCCAGGTGCAGCTGCAGAACATCAAGAGCAACAAGATGAGCGAGTTCAGCAAACCCGGCAAGATGATCGTGCTGTATCCCGAGGACTTCAAGTCCGGAAACCTCATCTATCCATACGCGAAAGGCAAGTAACGAACCGGACATAAAACTGCGATCGGGGGGAGACATCTCCCCCCGGTCCGCGTCCGGCTCGTCGCAGGAGCGCATCCATGCTCAGCTTTGAATTCTTGTTGAACGCACTCGTCGCGGGCCTCCTGCTGGGAGGCTTCTACGCCGCGTTAAGCGCCGGTCTTTCGCTCTCATTCGGTTTGCTGGACGTCGTGAACATCGCCCATCCGGCGTTCATTCTCTTCGGCTCCTATCTGACTTTCTACGTGAACGAGCACTTCGGGTTCGACCCGGTGCTCGCGGGCCTTATCTTCGCGGTTCCCGCCTATTTCGTGGGCGTCGCGGTCTACAGAATCTACTACAACAGCTTCGAAAAGACGGGGGCGGAATCCCTGCGTGGACTGGTGTTTTTCTTCGGACTCTTTTTCCTCATCGAGGTCATACTCATCATCACCTTCGGGGTGGACTACCGCCTCGTCCGCGCGTTCTACATCGGCAAGTCCACCTCCATCGGTGCGGTGGGAATCGCCTACCGGCTGTTCGTGCCCTTCCTCGTGGGGGGGATACTCTCCACCGTCCTGTACCTGTTTCTCACAAAAACGTTTTTCGGCCGCGCCATCATGGGCGTGGCGCAGGACAGCCTCGCTGTCCAGCTCATGGGGGTCGACCCGATTCGCATCAAGACGGTCGCCTTCGGCATCGGCATCGCCACCGCCGTGATCGCGGGCTCTTTGCTCATCATCATCGGCCCGGTCGAGCCGACCATCGGACGCGAGTACATCGGACGCGTGTTCGCGGTCACCGTCCTCGGCGGGCTGGGCAGCATGACGGGCACGCTCGTGGGCGCGCTCATCCTGGGCGTCGCGGAGAGCTTCACCTCTTCGTTCTTCGGCCCCTCCTGGGCGCTGGCCGTCTCGTTCGGCATTCTGCTTATCTGCCTGGCGGTCCGGCCGTCCGGCCTGTTCGGGAGGTAGCCCTTGAGTAACGAAAAGAGGCTCTTCCTGATCGTGGCCGCCGTACTCGTAGTCGGGGCATTCCTCATCACGACCCAGATGGAGAACCGCTTCTACTACAAGGCGGCCTACGTCGTGTTGCAGTACGTCGTCCTGGCCACCGCCTGGAACATCCTGGGCGGCTACACCGGATATGTGAATTTCGGCACGGCGGCGTTCTTCGCCATGGGCGCCTACACCGCCGTCGCGCTCATCAAGACCTGGAAGCCGCCCCTCTACGTGCTGCTCATTTCGGGCGGCATCGTCTCGGGCCTCCTGGGACTCGGCATCGGCTACCTGACCTTGAGGCTCAGGGGCGTGTTCTTCTCCATCGCCACCCTCGCGCTGGCCGTCGTGCTCCAGATGGTCGTCTCGAACTGGGACTATGTGGGCGGCGGCGCGGGCACGGCCATCCTGAAACCAAGGAGCGTGCCGCTGTTCTCGAACTACGACGAGTTCCTCTTCTTCGTCATGGCGGCGCTCGCGGTGGTCGCCGTGGCCGTCGCCTGGCTCATCGAGAAATCCTGGGTCGGGCGGGGAATGGCCGCCATCCGCGACAACGAGGAAGCGGCCGAGTGCATGGGCGTGCCCATTCTCAAAATCAAGCTGTTCGCCACCACGGTGAGCGGCGCGCTGATGGGAATCGCGGGCGCGCCGTTTTCCTATTTCGTCGTCTACATCGAACCCACATCGGCCTTTCACCTCGACTACGCGGTGAACAGCCTGGCCATGCCCATGATCGGCGGCACCACCTCATGGCTCGGCCCGCTGGTCGGCGCGGTTCTGGTCGGTACTGCCCAGCAGATAGCCACCGTCACGCTCTCCGCCGAGATGAACCTGCTCATCGTGGGCAGCCTGCTCGTTGGCTTCGTGGTGTTCGCACCCGACGGCCTCGTGGGCCTGTTCGGCAAAATTCGCGCACGACTCGTGGGCAAGGAGGCGTGATGAGCGAAAACCTCCTCGACGTACACGGCGTCACCAAGCGCTTCGGCGGATTCAGCGCACTCACCAAAGTGGATCTGCACGTGAAGGAAAACGAGCGCTTCGGCCTAATCGGCCCCAACGGCTCGGGCAAGACGACAATGATCAACTGCATCTCGGGCGCTCTCAACAACGACGAGGGGAACATCGTCTTCGCAGGCCGGGACATCACCACCATGCCCGCCTACAAGCGAACCCGCCTGGGCATCGCCCGCAGTTTTCAGATTCCCAAGCCGTTCGTCAGCATGACGGTGCTCGAGAACCTGTGCATTCCTCTCGAATACGCCGCCCACCAGCACTCCCACGGGGCGGAACTTCAGGGCGAGGCCATGGAGATACTCGAGATCATGAGTATGGCGGACAAGGCCGACGTGCGAACCGGGGGACTGACCCAGATCGAACTGCGCAAGCTCGAACTCGCCCGCGCCATGGCGGCCAAGCCGAGGCTCCTCATATCGGACGAGGCCATGGCCGGCCTCTCCAACACCGAGGTGGACGACATTCTCGAAATCCTCGTGCGTCTGAACGAGGAAGGCCTTACGGTCATCATGATAGAGCACATCATGCGGGCGGTCATGAACTTCTCGGAGCGCATCGTCGTCCTCGACGCCGGCGAGAAGATCGCCGAGGGGACGCCCGATGAGATCGTCAACAACAAGGACGTGGAAAGGGCCTACCTTGGCGCATAGCATCGTCGTCGACAACGTATCCGCGGGCTACGGCGCCGTGCGCGTGCTGCACGGGGTCTCCATCGAGGTGAACGACGGAGAGACCGTGGTGCTCCTGGGCACCAACGGCAACGGCAAGAGCACGCTCATCAAGTGCATCATGGGCATCATCCAGCCCGATGAGGGCGCGATTTACTTAGAAGTCGACGGCGAGCGAATCGACCTGGCGGGCAAGAAACCCGAGGAGATCGTGAACCTGGGCGTCGCGCTCGTGCCCGAGGGCAGGCGCCTGTTCCCGCGCCTCACGGTGGAGGAAAACCTCCTTCTGGGCGCCTACCGCGAAGAGGCGCGCCGCGGCATCGACCGCAACCTCGCCTTCTCCTTCGAGGCCTTCCCGGTTCTCGCCGAGCGCAAGAACCAGCTTGCGGGCAGCATGAGCGGGGGCGAACAGCAGATGCTGGCCGTGGCCCGCGCGCTGATGTCCGCGCCCAAGGTGCTCCTGGTGGACGAACCCTCCGTCGGCCTGGCGCCCATTCTCGTGAGCCGGGTGATCTCCAAAATCCGGGAACTGAAAGAAGAATACCAGCTCACCGTCCTCATGGCCGAGCAGAACTTCAACCAGGCGGTCAAGATAGCCGACAGGGGCTACATCATCGTCCACGGGGAGATCGCCTTCGCGGGCGAGAACACCGAAGCCCTCGTCGGCCACGAACTCGTCAAGAAATACTATCTCGGGGTGTAAAGGCGCGAAGCGCTTCCCCGGTGAATCATCAACACCTCCCCTAACTCACCAACCTATCCCCATATCTGACAAGACGGCGTCAATACCCCAAATCCTTGGCGGGGGCATCAGAGGCCACCTGTATGACGATGCCCTCGGTCTCATCGGGGTGTAAGAAGAGGATTTCATACCCTCGGGGGGTATAGGTGCCGGGGCCGAAGCCTTCGAGAAACTTAACGCCGCTGTCCGTGAAATGCTTGCCCGCAGCACCCGTGTCCGGCGCGGAGAGCGCGATGTGCGAGAGGCAGGGCCCTCCGTTACGCTCCAGCATCTTCGTGTAGAGGTTCTCCGGATCGTAGGGCTGCATGATCTCGATTTCCACGTCACCCATGCGAAGGAACGTGGCGTGCGCCCAGCCGGTATCGGCCACCTGTACGCGGTTCGGCTCGCAGCCGAGCTTTTCCTGGAACATCCTGGTGGTGCGCTCCATGTCGTCCGTGATGAGGCCCACATGATGAATCTTCTTGAACATTTTCATACTCCTCAACTTATGATTGCTCGAATAAAGGTGTACCAAGGGAAATTTCACTTTCCACACTACCCGGCATAAGAGACACACGCTTCCTGGAATGTCAAAAACACCCCGGCCTCGCCTGCCCCACGCATGAGACCGCCCGAAACGAAAAAATGAAACCACACCATTTTCCACTTGTTGACACTTAGAAGGCGAGATTCTATGATCCTTTCATCGCAACAATATCAAAGGGGTATTGGCATCAGCACATGAAGCGTCTTCATGTCATTCATTCACCACAAGGAGGAAGATTCATGAGTCGTCTGGACAGAAGAAAATTCCTGAAAGGCGCGGGCCTCATCGGCGGCATCGTCGCCGCCCAGACCGCGCCCCCCTTCCTGAGAGAGGGACTCGGCGCCCGGCCTATCAAATGGGGTTCCATCCACCCGACGACGGGCCCCTACGCCACGGAGGCTTTCGACCAGGTGGAAGGCGTCAAGATCGCCATCGAGGACGTCAATAAGGAAGGCGGCGTGGACGGACGCGAGATCAAGCTCCTCTTCCGTGACGATCAGTTCAAATGGGATCAGACTACAACGCACGCGCTCGACCTGATCGACAACCACAGGGTCGACTTCATTGCGGGCTCCATGGTCGGGCCCGAAGAAGTACGCCTCAACGAGTTCTCCCGCAAGCGCAATATCATCTATGCGAACTACCCCCAGCACATCATGTCCACCCCGGGGAACGCGAAGAAGATGTCGCCCCTGTTCTTCACGGCGAACACCACGCCGTATCAACTGTGCGCCAGTTCGCTCACCTATATCGCCGAGAACAAGATCGGCAAGAAGATTCACTGTGTGTTCGACGACTACATCTGGCCCAAGATGTTCATCCCGGCATTCAACAAGCTGACGAAGGACTTCAACCTTACGTGGAATGCGAACAGTTCTGTCTCCTGGGTGCCCTTCCCGACCTCGATGGACTATTCGGCCACGTTCCCAAGAATCCTGAAGGAAAAGCCCGACGTCGTCTACGCGCTCAACTGGGGACAGCGCCAGGTCGCCTTCGTCAAGCAGGCGCGCGAAGCCGGTCTCGACAAGAAGGTGAAGATCGTCCTCGGCGCCACCGAGATCACCATGCCCGAGGCCGCCGGTCCCGGCTCCTATCACGGTTTCAACGCGGCGATGATGTGGCATCCCTCTCTCGGTAAAAAGTATCCGGCCGCCAAGGCGCTGAACGACAAGTTCCTGGCGCGCCGCAAGCGCCCGTGCTCGAGTTACGGAATGCTCGCCCACGACCTCACGCGGCTGATCCTGGACACGGCGAAAGAGACCAAGCTCTACAAGCGCCGTGATCACTTCAAGCTCGCGAAAGTGCTGGAAGGCAAAAAATTCCAGTACAGCAAGGGCGAGTGCCAGATTCGTCCCTGCGACCACGTCTGCATCTCGGAGGTTTTCGTGATGCGCGGAAAATCCAAGGCCGAGATGAAAGATAAATTCGACCACATCGAGGTCATCGGCTCCTCGAGCGGCGAGGGCAACACCGTCTCCTGCGAAGCGAAAGGCCTGAAAGAACCCGCCAGCGAGAGAAGGGCCTAAGAAACGGCGCACAGAAGCGCCCCCTGAAAACGCCCACCCGGGCGGCCGGAAATCCGGCCGCCCGGGCTTTTCTCACGGCGTTTGACAATGGGGCCGTTTCATCCTAGACATTGGCCCTCTTACGACTTCCCCGTTCTCAAGGAGCGTGTTTTGCCAAGCGGCGGTGTAGAGTTTTCGGAATTCGTCCAGCATCTATTCCTGGGGTTGGTGCAAGGTTCCTTCTGGGTTCTGCTGGCCTTAGGCCTTTCGATCGTTTTCGGACTGATGGGCATTATCAACTTCGGGCACGGCGCCTTCTACATGCTGGGCGCGTATGTGGGGTACACGGTCTCGAACCTCATTTTCACGCCCATTTTCGGGCCGAACGTGGGTTTCATCATGGCAATCGCCATGGTACCCGTCGTCATGTTCGGAATCGGGATGGTTTTCGAGAAATACGTCATCAGCAATATATACAATACGGAAAACGAGCGATTCTCGGGCGTTCTCATCATGTTCGGCATGTCCATCTTCCTGCCGGACTTCGTCCGCTTAATCTGGGGCAGGCCGGGAAAACCCTTCAACATCCCGCCAATGTTTCAGTTCTCGCTCTTGAAGACGGGTACGCTCGACATCACCGCCTACAGGAGCTTCACCATCATCACCGCGGCGGTCCTCGTCGCCCTCCTCTGGGTGCTCATCTACAGGACCAACCTGGGCATGATGATCCGCGCGGGCACCAACAACAACACGATGGTGAAGGTGCTGGGCATCAACGTGTCGCGTATCTGGCGGCTCACGTTCGGCTTAGGGATAGCCCTGGCCGGATTCTCGGGCGTCATGATAGCGCCCCTGTTCGCGGTGGACGCCACGATGGGCGAACTGATTCTGGTGCAGACCTTCATCGTGGTCGTCGTCGGCGGCATGGGGAGCTTCATCGGCCCGGTGATCGGGGGATTGATTCTGGGTCAGCTCTGGGCGCTCACGCCCCTGGTGGGCAGAACCCAATACGTGGTTCAAAACTGGACGGGTACGGTCATAGGCCCCGATTTCTGGGAAAAAGCGTCCGACATCCTGCTATTCATCGTGATGGCGGTAATCCTTCTCTTGAGACCAAGAGGGTTGTTCGGCCAGGAAGGCGCTTTTGATTAAAGATCCTTATCGTCTCGGGAGAGATTTTTAAAGTGGACTCTGCAGCTCCAAAAAACCGATTCACCCCCAAGGAATTCTGGGCCTGGATATCGGAAGTTTTCGACAACTACGGAATTCTGATACTCGCCGGTCTCCTGCTGGTGTACCCGTTTTTCTTCAGCACTCTCAACGATTCGATCATCTGGCTCGAGGACAACGACTGGGAGGCATCCGCCGAGATTCTCGCGGAGATTCGCGGCTTCGTGCCGAGCACGCCGTTGATGATTCAGATTCTCATCTACACGCTCTTCGGCATCGCCTTCAACATCCTGCTCGGCAACACCGGAATGCTCAGCCTGGGCCATTGCGCATTCTTCGGCGTGGGCGGCTACACCGTGGGCATCATGCACGCCTGGATCAAACCCGACACCTACGCGCCCGACTGGATGGTCAGCGCCTTCAAGGTGCTGCCCCTGGAAATCTCGCTCATCACCTGCGTCATCGTCTCCACCTTCGTCGCCTGGCTCATCGGCACCATCTGCAGTTCGAAGCGCGGCGTGTATTTCGCGATGGTCACCCTCTCCATCAGCATGATCTTCTACTACTCCGCGCAGACGTTCGACGACCTCACCGGCGGAACGGACGGCCTGGGCGGCCTCGAAAACATGCGGCTGGGCTCCATCAACCTGCGCGTGGGCATCATGGACGCGAACATCACCTATTATTTCGTCTTTTTTCTGAGCGTCGTCTTCATCGCCGTCATCTGGCAGATACTGCGCTCGCCGTTCGGCCACGTGCTCAGAGCAATTCGTGAAAACGAAGACCGCGCGCGCATCTGCGGCTACAACGTGGCGAAAGTCCGGCTCATGGCGTTCACGATGAGCGGGGCCATCTCGGGAGTCGCGGGCGCGCTGGCGATCATTTACGGCGAGACGGTGCCGATCGAGAACATCCACTTCATCACCTCGGGTCAGATCGTCATCATCACCCTCTTCGGTGGTGCGGGCACATTCCTGGGGCCTGCGGTGGGGTCGTTCATCTACTGGTACCTGAGGCAGTTGATGAGCGTGGAATTCGTCAAATACCTCGCCATCTTCCAGTATTGGGAAGCGTGGGTGGGCGGGATATTCGTGCTGATCGTGCTCTTCGTGCCCTCGGGCATTCTGGGCACCATCCGCAACATGACGCTCGAATACCGCGAGAAGAAATATCTGGCGAAACAAGCCGCGGCCGAGGCGGCCGCCGACCCGGAATAACGGAAAGACAAAATGCCTATCCTGGAAACCAGAAGCCTGAGCAAGCATTTCGACGCCCTCGTCGCCGTGGACGCCGTGAATTATTCGGTCGACGCCGGCGAGTTGCGCTCCATCATCGGCCCCAACGGCGCGGGGAAAACGACATTCTTCAACATGATCGCGGGCGATCTGCTGCCTACGTCGGGGCAGGTGCTCTTCGACGGAAAAGACGTATCGGAAGTCCCCGCTCATGAGCGCTCCCACCTGGGGATTGGCCGCACCTACCAGATCACCAACATCTTCCCCAAGCTGAGCGTGCTGGAGAACATCCGCATCGCCGTGCAGTCGCGCAAGATGACTTTCAACCTGTGGTCGACGATAGGAAACCACAAGGAGTTGATCGAAAGGGCGGACGAGATACTCGAGCGCATCAATATGACGGAGAAACGCGGCGAGCTGGGCGGCACGCTCGCGCACGGCGAACAGCGCTATCTCGAAATCGGAATCGCCCTCGCCACCGACCCCAAGCTCCTCCTGCTCGATGAGCCGACGGCGGGCATGAGCCCCGAGGAGACGATTCAGACGGGTGAGTTCATCAAGAGCCTGGCCGATCCGCTCACCATCGTGCTCGTGGAGCACGACATGGAGGTGGTGCTGGGCATTTCGGATAAAATCACCGTGCTGCACAACGGCGCTTTTCTCGCCGAGGGCACGGTGGAGGAAGTCCGCGCGAACGCAGAAGTGCAGCGCGTATACCTGAGGGAATAATGCTCGAAGTAGATTCCATCAACACGTTTTACGGCTTGAGCCACGTGCTCCACGACTTGAGCCTCAAGGTGGACGAAGGCGAGGCGGTGGCCTTCCTCGGCAGGAACGGGGCGGGCAAATCCACCACCATGAAGACCGTCATGGGCCTGTTGACGCCCCAGAGCGGCAAAATCACCATGGAGGGAGCCGACATCACGCAGGCCGAGGCGCACACCGTCTCGCTCGCGGGGATTTCATGGATCCCCGAGGATCGCCAGGTGTTCACCAACCTCACCGTGTTCGAAAACCTCAAGATCAGCCGCATCCCCATCGACAACGCCAAGAACCTGGACACGCACCTCGACTGGATTTTCTCCCTCTTCCCGCGCTTGAAGGAGCGTATCAACAACAAGGGGAACCAGTTGAGCGGCGGCGAGCAGCAGATGCTCACCATGGCGCGGGGTCTCGGCACGGAGCCCAAGCTCATCATGGTGGACGAGCCCACCGAGGGCCTGATGCCCGCCTACGTCGAGACCATCGAGAACGTGCTGGTGGAGATCCAGAAAAAAGGCATCGCCATCCTGCTCGTGGAGCAGAACTTCCGCATGGCGCTCAGCATCACCAAGCGCGCCTATCTCATCGAAAAAGGCATCATCCAGTGGGAAGGCGCTTCCGCCGACCTGCTCGAAGACCAGGAAACCCGCATGCGTTACCTCGGCGTCTAGCCGAAGTCAGGAATCCCCGCCGAATCTACCGGCCTTTCGACAGCCAAGGAGGAGACGGTATGGAGCAGCGTCTCAGCATCGTCACCCTGGGTGTAGACGATCTTCCGCGCGCGCGCGCGTTCTACGAGGCGCTCGGCTGGCGCGTTGCGAGCGAGGAGTTAGCCGATTCCATCGTCTGCTTCACGCTCAACGGAATCGGTTTCGCCCTCTACCCCCGCGACAAGCTCATCGAGGACATCGGGCCAAATGCCGGCAGCGGCGCGGCAACCGGCGCGGTCACGCTTGCCTACAACGTCCGAACGCGCGAGGACGTCGCCAAGGTGTTAGCCGAAGCCGAACGCGCAGGCGGCGAAATCGTCAAGCAGGCGCAGGACGTCTTCTGGGGCGGCCACTCGGGATACTTCCAGGATCCGGACGGGCATTACTGGGAAGTCGCCTGGAACCCCCACTCACCACTCGATGAGGACGGAAACTTCGCCTGGTAGGGGGTGGGGTCAATTCTTCCGCATCAATAATAGCAATCGCTCTCTCCTCGGAGTTGTTGAAAAAGTTGTCCTCAAGGGGAAGCTGCCTGTAGCGCACTCGCCGCCCTTGCCCGTATTACCCTCCTCATTCCGAAAAGGCCCGGCAAAACGCGACGAAACTCCATCCTCATCCCGAGTAGGCGCGCTTGCGCGCCATATCGAGGGAGCGCTTCTTCGACAGGCTGAGGACAGGCCCTTCGATACGCCGCCTTCGGCGGCTACTCAGGGTGAGGTAGATATGGCGGCATGCAAGACGAGGAGAACGCGCCCGTTCAAATGCCAGCTTTTTGCAACAACCCCCACCCCGGTCGCGATTGACCCTCACCGCTCATCGACGAGGCGGCGCGCCTTCACGTCGCGCATCGGGTCGTGGATCACGCCCGGCGCCACGAATTCGAGGACCGGCCTGATCATCACCGCCCCCCGCACCCGATCCGGCACGGAGGCGCCGAGCCGCTCGCGCTCGGAATCCTCGGCTTCGAGGCGGATGATCATCTCGTCCATCGAATCCGCATCCTCAGGCGCGGACTTGCGAATCCTCACCTGAAACTCGCGAATCGCCCGCTCTTTCGAGAGGAGGTCGAACACGATATCCGGGTTCATCAGCATCCCGCGCACTTTGAGCAGGTCGCCCGTCCGCCTCGGCAGGCGCACGATGCGCTCGCCCAGCCGCCCGCAGTGCGGGCACGGCTCCCACCTGAGCGCGATGAGGTCGCCGATGAGATAGCGCAGAAACACCGTGCCCCGGCGATGCAGGTGCGTGAGGGCTATCACGCCCTCTTCTCCCTCCGGCACGCGCTCGCCGGATTCCGGGTCGACGACTTCGAGCATGTAGAGTTCGGGCACGACGTTGTGCGGCATCGCATCGTTCGCGCACTGAACGAGGCCGCCCTGCATCTCCGTCGCCGCGTAACGCACCCTTACTTGCGGGTCATCCGCCCCGAACCAGCGCAGATGGTCCATATACTCCTCGCGCAGGGCGTCGCTCACGGCCTCACCGGTGGTGAGCACCATGCGCGCGCGGTCGAGTTTCACATCGCGCTCCCGAGCCCTCCTCAGAAAGCGGCGGACGAAACTCGGCACCCCCCAGATGACGGTGGCGCCCGAGGCGGCCACAACGTCGACGGCCTCATCGAGCGAACGCCTTACGGGGTATTCGGGATGCGGGCTGCCCGTGAGCGCGCTCACCACGGGCAGACCCATGATTTCCGCGGAGCGCACGCAGCAGAGGAACCCGCCCAGCGGCATGGGCGAGAGCGGATAGAGGTTCGCGATGACGTCTCCTGCCCGCAGACCCTCGGCCTCGTTGCAGACCCGCGCCTGGAGCATGATGTGGTACTGGTCGTGCGTGGTGTTGAAAAACGGCGAGGGCCGCCCGCTCGTGGTGCCCGTGGTGTAGGCCACGTTCCACATGGTGCGCTCCTCGAAGGGAAGCTCGGGCAGCCAGGCGGGGTCGAGGCTGAAATCCTCGGGCGCCGCCATGAAGTCCTCTTTTTTCGTGAGGGGGATTTTCTGGAGGTCGTCCAGTTCCCTGACCGCCTCGGGGATGAGGTTCGCCTCCGCAAAGCGGCGCTTGTAGAACGGGTGCGCCCGACCGCACAGAGCCACCATTCTCTGCAGGCGTTTTCGTCTCAACTCATGCAGCGCATCTTGCTCATTCATCGAGTCTTACCCCACGCCTCAGAAAATTCCGGCCTTCCGCTGCAGCCAGCGCACGTACCCCACGATCAGGGCCACCTCTTCGGGTTTCACACCCGGCACGGGCTGCATGTCGCCGAACTTCCAGTGGTGGCTCCTCACCCCGCGCGAGACGGCCATGAAGAAAGCGGCGTCCCCGTGATGGGAGGGCTCGTATATCTTGTGCACCAGCGGCGGGCCGATTCGCGAACCCCTGGCTTCCGGCCCGTGGCAGCGCATGCAGTTGCGCGAGAACAGCGATTTTCCCTTCTTGATCTGCGCCATATCCTCGGTTACGGGGACTTGCGCCTGCCTCGGCGGCTCGGGCCTTTTCGTCAAGGTCACGACAACGCCAAACCCCGCTATGAGAAAAAGCCCCGCCGCCAACACCCTGTTCATCGCACGACTACCTCCCCGGGCGGAGCGTTTTTACGTCTCGAATCGCGCGCCCCGCCAATCGCAACATCTCTCGATACAGATTGAAGAACTCTTCCAAAGCGGCGCAGACAGCTTAAGTGGATTTGACCGCGGATTTCAAACCCCGAACGCCCATGAAGCCCCGGATTTCCCCGCTCCGCGCCCACAGGGAAAACCACGCGAGCAGGAGCGCGCCGCTCAGAATCTGCCCCCCGCTCACCGCCCACCAGACGCCGCCTGCGCCCACGGCGAGCCCGTATGAGAGCAGATAGGCGGCGGGAAGCTGAAGCCCCCAGCGGACGACGCCTTCCACCATCATGGGCGGCTTCGAGCGCGAGGCGCCCTGGAACGCGCCCGCCATCACCCGGCGGATGGACTCCATGAGGAGGCCTGCGCACAAAATCCGGAGCGCCATGACGGCGGTGGCGTTTCCCTTCATGCCGAAAAACGAGACGACCTCGCGCGCCCAGGCGAAAAGAGCGATGCTCACGGCGATCATCAGCACGGTGAGAGCGGCGACGGCGAGCCATACCGTGCGCGTCACGCGCTCGGGCTTCTCGGCCCCCAGGTTCTGCCCCACCAGCGTGCGCACGGAGGCTTGCAGGCCGAAGCTGGGCATCCGGGCGATCATCGTCACGCGGTTGCCAATGCTCCACGCCGCGAGGGCGCTGGCCCCGAAGGGGGAGAGCATCCGCACCATGAGCAAAAGGGCGCTGCGCTCGAGCAGGTTCTGCGCCACCGCGGGCCAGGCGAGGCGCGCGACGCGGGATACCTCGGACGCGCGCGGGCGCAAATCGGCCCACCTGAGCCTGAGCCTCGATTTTCCCTTCACGATGAAGGCCAGCATGGTCGCGAAACCGCCCAGCCGCCCCACGCCGATTCCGAGAAAGCTGCCCGCTATCCCCAACGCGGGAACCGGGCCCCAGCCGAACATGAACAGAGGGATGAAGATGAGCGTCAGGACGGTGGAGGCCACGACGCCCGCAATGGTGATGCCCGGCTCGCCCGTCCCCCTCAATATCTGGCCGATCACGAACATCGCCTCCACGGCGAGCAGCACGGCGAAACCGGAGCGGATGTAGACGACGCCCAGGGCGGCGAGTTTCGGGTCGCGCGTCATCAAGCCCATCAGGAAAGGAGCCAGCCAAAATCCCAAAATCGCCGTGATGAGGCTGAATACCCCGACCAGGAAGATGGTCTGCCCGGCCATGATCGAAGCGCCCTCCGAGTCGTTCGCGCCCACGCGCTGGGCCACGAGCGCCTGGCCTGCGATTCTCAGCCCGAAAGACCCCGAGCGGATGAACAACAAGACGATGAAGCCCAAAGACGCCGCCGCCAGCGATTCCGCCCCCAACTGGCCGAGCCAGTAAATCTCGAAAATGCCGTCGAAATTGCGCAGGATGCGCTCGCCGCATATCGGAACCGAGAGGCGCGTGATCGCCCAGCCGACTGAGCCTCGGGTGTAATCGTATCCGCGCATGCTCTTGGATTGACTCAGAAGCGCACCTCGACTTTGGTGGAGATACCGGAAAGCGACCGGCCCATGATACGCTAGCTTACCCGGTACGTTAAGGGAGAAAGCAAAACCACCGCCGCCCTCGGGTAATGAGCGACTGAAAGGGTGAAATACTTGTTCCGAGAAATTGCGTCCGAACTTCGGGCGGACATCCTCTCCAAAATGGCCGTTCCGGCGCTTTCCGCCGGATTCACCTCCGGCCTGGGTCTGCTCGTCGCCCAGATCGCCTTCGGCAGCTTCATTTTCTCGGGCGCATTGGCCCCATATACCTCCCAGGGCGTCGGCCTGGTGTTGTTCGGGAACTTCGCCGCCTGCCTCATCATCGCCCTCGCAGGCGGCTACCGCGGGGCAATTTCGGGGCTTTCTCCCGCGCTCGTGATCGTGATGGCGCTGATCCGCTCCACGATGGACGCCGAAGGCGATGCGCTGTTCGTCACCACGGCGGGCGCGCTCATGCTCAGCGCCATGGCCACCGGCGTCTGCTGTCTCGTTATCGGCCACTTCCGGCTCGCCAACCTGGTGCGCTTCATCCCCTACCCGGTGGCGGGCGGATTCGTGGCCGGAATCGGGGGGGCCGTGTGCCTGGCGGCCATGTCCCTGATGGGAGCGGAGCCTGACTGGCGTGCGGTCCCGGCGCTTCTGGAGCCATCCACGTTATGGAGGTGGGCCCCCGGCGCAGCGTTCGGAATCGCCCTGTACCTCGCCATAAAGCGCTGGGGAAATGCGCTGATCCTCCCGGTGAGCGTGGCGATGGCCGTCGGCGCATACCACTTCGCCCTGGCCACTCTCGATATTTCCGGTGACGAGGCGAGATCGGCAGGTCTGTTGTTCAAGAGCACCGCGGAGGGAACCCTCTGGCCGGTTGTGGGGATCGCCGATCTGGCGCACCTGGATTGGGCCGCAATGGCCAAGCAGATCCCCAACATGCTGACGCTGATGCTGATCGCGCTCATCGTCGTGATCATGAATTTCGCCGGCCTCGAGTTGGCCGCGAATCACGAACTGGACTGGGACCGGGAGTTCCGGGCGGCCGGGCTCGCAAGCGTGGTCGCAGGCCTGGGCGGCGGGACGGTGGCATGCACGGTCGTGCCCGCCTCACTGCGCAGCAAGCTGCTAGGGGCTGCCACCCGCCTGACCGGCATCGTCGCCGCCCTCGTCATCGGGGGCGCATTGCTCCTGGGCGACGGGATGCTGGAACTGATCCCGACGCCGCTCGTAGGCGGAATTCTGTTTTTTGCCGGCTTCGGCATGATAGACGAAGGTCTCGTAAGAAGCTGCAGGCGGCTCCCCTGGTCGGAATACGGCATCATCGTGTTGATCTTCGTCGTCATCATCTCCTTCGGACTGTTCGAGGGCGTCGGCGCCGGTATGCTGGCCACCCTCGTGTTCTTCGCCGTGCGCTTAAGCCGCGTGGATCTTGTCGAATCCCGGTTCAATGCGCGAGAACGCAGAAGCAACAAGACCCGGCCCATCCCCGATCGGGCCATCCTGCTGGCCGAAGGCGAGGGCGTGCATGTCTACCGGCTGCGCGGCTACATCTTCTTCGGAAGCGCCTATCCACTAGCCGAACAACTGAAAAAATCCCTCAGTGGCGATTCGCGTCCCGCCTGCCTGATGCTGGACTTCGCCGCCGTCTCCGGCTTCGACTACTCGGCGGTGAGCGTCCTGTCCAGGTTCCTGCAGACGGCGCAGGCGGCCGAAGTTCCCGTGGTTCTGAGCGCATTGGACGAACAGTTGCGACAGGGGCTGGAGCGCAACCTACCGCCTTCTATATTTCAGGAGCTGGTGATTGAGCCGAATGCGGACAGTGCGCTGGAGCGCTGCGAGGAGACCGTCATTGCGGCATGGAGGGCGGACGTGAACTTATCGGACAAGCGGCGCGCCTCGCTGCTGGCGCACACTGCCGATGACCTCGAGCACTACCTGGAACGGCAAATTCATTTCGAGGAACTCATCGAAGAACTCAAAAGCTGGCTGGACTCTCGTCAGTACGCCGCCGGCGAAGCCCTCGCAGGTTCGGATGCGCCAGGCGAAGAACTCCAATTGTTGCTTGCGGGCCGGGCTTCCGCTTACGATTCCGCGGGCGCGCGTCTTCATGATTACAGTCCGGGCGACGCAATTTGGCCGGCCGGTACGCAGAACGATAAAGCGACCTCGGTGGTTGCAGACCAACCCTGCCGGACGATGGTGCTACCGCTGACGGCCCTGCACTGGTTGGACGAGCATGAAGAGGGTCTTGCCCTCAAGCTGTATCGTTATCTGCTCGCCGCACGTTTCCAGACCGAGTCAGAAACCGGCTAGTCGGAAAAGACCCCGCCAAACGTATGAACCGATTTTATTTCTTATAGAAAAACGACTTGCTTCAATTCACCGCGCGCGTGATGCGCTCGCCGTAGATGGGCATCGAGAGGCGCGTGATGACCCGGCCGACCGAGCCACGGGTACAGTCATATCTGCGTGTGATTTTGGAGGGATTCAGAAGGCGCACTTCGATGAAAGCAGAGATACCGGAAAGCGACGCGCCCATGATACGCTAGGGTACTCGATACGTTAAAGGAGAAAGATACACCGATGCCTCACCCCGACTTCGAGCGCTGCGCGCGCCACATCACCGCAGAGGCCGTGCGCGAACTCCTGAGCGAGATGGTGGACATCGCAAGCCCCACGGGCGGTGAGGCGCAAATGGCGCGCCATCTGGAGGGGCGCATGGCGCGCGCGGGAATGGAAACCCGCTTGCAGGAGGTCGACCCCGGCAGGCCGAACGCGGTCGGCGTGCGCGAGGGCGCGGGCGACGGCGCGAACCTCCTCTTCACCGGCCACATGGATACCTCCTATGACGGGAACGAGGACTACCTGAGCGGCGAGGGATTCAAGCCCAGGGCCGTCCACCGGGACGGCTGGATATGGGGTCTGGGCGCGAACAACATGAAGAGCGGGCTTGCGGGCGCGCTGGCGGCGCTTGAGGCCATCTGCCGCGAAGATGTCTCTCTGCGCGGGGACCTCACCCTCGCGGGCGTGGTGGGCGAGATAGAAAAAGCGCCGATCGATGAATTCTCGGGCAAATCCTACTCGGGCTACGGGACGGGCACGCGCCACCTTATTCTCCACGGCGTGACGGCGGATTGCGCCATCCTGGCCGAGCCTACGGGGCTCAAGGTCTCGAACGCGAACATGGGCGTCGTGTGGGCGAAGATCACGGTGAGCGGCACGATAAGCCACAGCGTTTTCTCGAACCGCCCGGGGGTCACGAACGCCGTGCGCGCCATTCACAAGATACAAACCGCGGTCGAGCGATGGATACCCGATTATGAAGCCAGACATTCCTGCATGAGCGAGCACCCCAACGTGACGATAGCCGCCGTGCGGGGCGGCTGGCCCTGGCGGCTATCGAGAAACCCCGCCGAGGCGAGCCTTTACCTGGACATCCGCACCGTGCCGGGCCAAAGCACCGAGGACATCAAGCGTGAGTTGCGCAGTGTGCTGGATGAGGCGGCGGATGAAACCGGACGCGCCGCTCTCTCGTTCTATGTAAACGACCCGCCCACGCTCTTAGATGCGGACGCCCCGCTCGTACAGGCTGCGCTTGCAGCGCACGAGGAGGTGACGGGCGAGGCCTCCGCGCCCATTATCAGGCGGCCCGCGGCCGATTCCACCCACTTCAACCGCTACGGCATCCCGTGCATCTGCTACGGCCCCGGCGGGAGGATGCACCCCGACGCCGCACAAAAAGGACTCATGCACGCCGTGGGCGAGCACGTGCTCATCGAGGACGTGGTGACGGCGGCCAAAGTCTACCTCGCCGCCGCGCTCTCGATTTGCAGCGAGAAAGCTGGTTCATAGGGGGGCTGTTGAAAAAGCCCCCCTGACAGGGAGGGATGAGGGGTTCGGAGGGAATCATGTTTCACTCGCCCTCCCTTGGCTTGAAAACCAACCCCCCCTACCCCCCCTTGACAGGGGGGTATGAAAAGGCGACGCCGGCCGCCGGTAGAGGAGCATTTGATTTTTCTTGCCCCCTGTCAAGGGGGGGTAGGGGGGGTTGCCTTTATCCCCTGACAAGAGGGGTAAAAGCGACGCCCCCCGGCGAGGGGCTTTATTCAGCAGCCCCATAGGGATATGGATAGTGAGGCATCATATTACGGAGAAAAAGGAAACCTCTCATCTAACGGAGCACCGGGAAATAAACTGATAAGGAAACCGCATGGATTTCGAACTGAGTGAAGAACAAAAGAGCCTGCAGCTTCTCGCGCGTGAATTCGCAATGGAGGAAATGCTTCCCGTCGTGGCGGAACTGGAAAAGCGACCAGACGGAGAGGACAAGTTCGCCTACGACCTGGTGAAGCGCGGCGCCGCGCTCGGGTTTCATTCCCTCGCGGTGCCGAAGGAATACGGGGGCGACGGGGCCAGTGTACTCACCCAGTGCGTCGTGATGAGCGAACTCTCCGCCGGCTCGCCCGCCGTCTCCAAGGTGTACAGCCACAACTGGAAGGCGATAGCGGGCCTCATCGCCGTGGCGAACGAAGAGCAACTCGCCCGCGTGGTCCCCGACTACCTGGAAGACCCGCTCTATTGCATCGGCATCGCCATCACGGAGCCTAACGCCGGCAGCGACAACGCGCTCCCCTTCGATGCGGACCCGGCGGCCGGCCCCGCCCTGAGCGCGGTGCGCGACGGGGATTCCTACGTCCTGAACGGGATGAAGCAGTTCATCGCCATGGGGGCGCAGGCGAAGTACGTCACCGCCTTCGCCCGGACCGACAGGAGCGTCCCGTGGACGAAGGGCGTGACGGGGTTCATGCTCTTCCCGCCGCACGAGGGCTTCGAAGTCGGCAGGCTGCACGAGAAGGTGGGACTCAGGTGCTATCCCCAGCACGACCTCATCTTCCGCGACGTGCGGGTCCCGCTGGAGAACCGCCTGGGCGAGGAGGACAAATTCCAGGAAGGCAGGAGGAGCGTCGTCAACGTCGGCACCCTGGAGGCGACGTCCACGGCTCTGGGGATCGCCCAGCGGGCTTACGACCTGGCGCTGGGCTACGCGCGCGAGCGGGTGCAGGGCGGGAAACCCATTATCGAGCATGACTTGATCGGCTCGCTCCTCCTCGATATGTACACCCGCCTCGAAGCTTCGAGGACGCTGCTCTGGCGCGCCGCCTGGGGCATCGACAATGGGCTGAATGATCAGAAACTCGCGCGGGCGACGAAGGTGCTCACCGTCGAGATGCTGAATTACATGACCATGCGGACCGTGGAGATCTGGGGGGGCATGGGCGTGATGAAGGACGCGCCGGTCGAGAAAGTGCACCGCGACGCGATTCAGCTGTTCCACATGGGCAACACGAACCAGGTGAACGTCCTGAAAGCCCTGCCGCATCTGTAAGCATATGGGGCGATTTGCGCACCTCTTGTCTTTCGCGCGGTTTTTGAGGATTCTGTCCGTTAGAGGCGTTCAACCGATGAGCGTATTTTGGAAAACCGGCCTATATTGAAATCCGTAGGGGACGCATACAGGGTTATTGATTAAGTCCCCTTTTCAGGGGTAGGGAAAAAGCCCCTCTCGACTGGAAAAGCAACCCCCCCTACCCCCCCTTGTCAGGGGGGTATAAAAGGGCGATGCGCCCCCGCCGGGCAGAGGGGGTTTTGCTGTTTCTTGCCCCCCTGTTAAGGGGGGGTAGGGGGGGGTTTCTTTTATGGGGTTTCCCTTTCAAGGGGGTTGTCTTTACCCACTCAAGGGCTTTTTCAACAGCCCCTGACAAGGGGGGTTGGGGGATTACTGCATTGACAAAGGCTTTTTCAACAACCCCATACATGCGTCCCGCGTCACAGAGACGAAAAGGAAGTTCGTTTGCTCAACGCCGCCGGGATAGCCAGACTGGTTGGGACGCATATATGCGCGGTTGAAAAACCCCTGAACGGCAACCGTAGGGACAGGCCTCCGCGCCTGTCCGAAACCCTGACAATGGACAACCACGGAGGGCAGGACAACCCCGTGGAGGGGTTGTCCCTACAGGCGAACCGGATAGTATGGAGGAGTACCGACATGATAGAGAAAACGGATGCGGAGTGGCGCGAGCAGTTGACGCCCGAGCAGTACCACGTCACCCGGGAGGCGGGCACCGAGCGCGCCTTCAGCGGGAAGTATTGCGACTGCCACGATGACGGCATCTATGCGTGCGTGTGCTGCGGAGCGGAGCTTTTCGACGCCGAGACCAAGTTCGACTCGGGCACGGGCTGGCCGAGCTTCTACCAGCCGCTCAAGCCCGAAAACGTGGGCGAGAAGGAGGACAACTCCTTCTGGATGCGCCGTGTGGAGGTGGTGTGTTCGAACTGCGACGCGCACCTTGGACACGTGTTCCCGGACGGCCCCGCGCCCACCGGCCTTCGCTACTGCATGAACTCGGCATCGCTGGACCTGAAACCGAAAGACGCATCCGAATAGTTTCATACGGGCATGGAGGGGTAATCTTACCCGCAATGAAGCACCCTCTGCGCGATAATCAAAGAGCGCCATTCTTACAGGACGACAGGAGACAGCATCGATGAGTATCCAACGCTTTCATAACGTATCGCTTACGGTCAAGGACGCGGACGCATCCTCAAAATGGTACGCCGATAATTTCGGCTTCGAGGTGGAATCCGATTCCGAGCGCACGCCGGAGTTCTCCGCCCAGGTGACGGGCGTGCCCGGCGCGCACCTTCGCGTGGTGCACATGGGCGGCCACGGGCTGCATCTCGAACTCATGGAATACAAGGGGGCTGCCGGCGAGGCGATAAACACCGACCCCAACAACGCGGGCTGCCTGCAGATAGGCTTCGTGGTGGATGACGCCGAGGCCCTCTACGCGAAACTCCAGGCGGATGGAACCACCATGTGTTCGCCCGAACCCGCCACGGTGCCCAGCGGCCCCATACAGGGCTCCAAGATTTTCTTCTGCAAGGACCCCGACGGCGTGGTGCTCAAGTTCTTGTCGATCAAGAAGTAGTTTTCATAAGGGACGCGAATCGGTCTTTCGCCTTGCCTGGGTAGGGGCGGAACTGCGTGTCTGTCCTGTTGGCGCTATTTCCTTCTCATTCCCATTGGGATGAACCTGCAGGGGCGGCTCGCGAGCCGCCCCTACGGAATCTTTCCTCATCATCCGTAATGTATCTATCGTGTTGTCATTCCGGCGGGTGCCGGAAACCAGAATCGACCGGGACGGCCGTATCGCAGAATGACCATCAAAAACGAAAAGATCAAAACAAAGATAAAGTCGCTGGGTTCCGGCATCCGCCGGAATGACGCTCAAAAACGAACAGCCTGCGCCAGGAGGATTTCCGCTCCCCCTTCAACTATCCCCTTGCGCCGAAGGCGCGGACGTGCGGCGGATGAGTTCCATGAGCGACTTGTTTCGATCTTCGAGCGCCTAGATGGTTTCCGGGGCCTTTCGTGATGCGTTCCTCGGATGAACTCAGGATCACCTATGGCCAGCGCCTGTGCAAATCATCGATCACATATGGATGAACGTGTTCGCGCCCGCCGCGCAGGTGCGGATGACCGGGAGGGAGGTCGTCATGACGATGCGCTATCTCGAGCGGATCGGAGTTCGGCCACAGGCGCAATGCGAGCACCGCGCCGAGGAGAGCCAGCGCGCTCAATCCGGCGAGCGCGGCGAACGCTCCAAAGGCTGTCATCAACCAGCCCGAGAGCGGGTAGGTCATCAGCCAGCAGGCATGGCTGAGCGCGAACTGCGCCGCGAAGAGGGCGGGCCGGTCCCCGGGATTCGAGGAGCGCCGCAGAAGCCGCCCCGACGGCGTGAGTACGCCGGAATAGCAGATACCTACCGTGACCCATGCGCCGAGCAGGAGGGGCCAGGAGAGCCCGACGCTCGGGATGAACGCGGCGAGCGCACACAGGCCCGTGATCATCAGCGCCGCGCCCGTCAGCATCACCACCCGCTCCGGCGCCCGGTCCAGCAGGCGCGGAAGGACGAACGCGGACAGCATCGAACCTCCTCCGAATGCGCCCATCGCCCATGCCACGGCGCTCTCGCCCAGCCCCAGGCCGCTTCGCACCAGCACGACGGTGTTGACCAGCACCATCGCGCCCGCAGCCGCCGCAGCGAGATTCAGCGCCAGGAGTCCACGGAGACGGGGCGTGGCGAGATAGATGCGGACCCCGCGGGTCGTGCGCTCGTAGACGCCTCGTGTGGCCGCAGTCGCAGGACTCGGCAGAATCACCGAGAGGACCAGCAAAGCGGAGGCGAGAAATCCGGCCACCGTGCCGATGAACAGGGCGTCGTAGGACATCACCGCCAGAAGCAGCGCCGCCAGGGTCGGGCTGAAGATGTTCTCGAGGTCGTAGGCGAGGCGTGAGAGCGACAGCGCGCGGGTGTAGCGGGATTCTTCGGGCAGCACGTCCGGAATCGTCGCCTGGAAGGTCGGGGTGAAGGCGGCGGAGGCCGATTGAAGGACGAAGATCAGGAGGTAGAGCTGCCAGACCTGCGTCACGAAGGGCAATGCGAGGGCCGCGGCGGCGCGCACGATATCGAGCGCCACGAGCAGCGCCCGGCGCGGGACCCGGTCGGCGAAGGCGCCTGCGATGGGCGCGACCCCGACGTAGGCCACCATCTTGATGGTGAAGACGGCGCCGAGCACCATCGCCGCCTCCTCTTCCGCGAGGTCGTAGGCGAGAAGGCCCAGCGCAATCGTGGCGAGCCCCGTGCCCACAAGGGCCGTGACCTGTGCTGCGAACAGATGGCGATAGGTGCGGTCGGCGAGGATATCCAGCACGGGTTGCCTCAGTGGAGACGGCGGCGGGAAACCGGCCCGGGCGCAGGGGTGGGGTTGTTCTGCCGCACCGGAGATATACTGCGCCGGTCTCGCAGCTTACTTCGGGCACGGGCGGGAGAACCCGAGAGAGTTGTCCCTGTGTTCGGGAACCATTCACCACGAAGGCACGGGTCAGTACCCATCATTCTTTCCCAGACCGCAGGCTCAACAGCAGCAGAACCAAAGCCGCGAGGCTCGCGAGGGTGCGGAGGTGGTTCCAGAGCGTCCATTGCGAGATATAGGCGACCATCGCCCCGGCGTTTTCGGGCCGGGCGGGATCCAAAGGCGCGATCTCGGCGTTCAAGGGAACGTTGAAAAGCGTTGTCACGCCGAAGGCGCCAGTCAGGTAGATGAGGGCGGCGGGAAGTGCGAGCCGCCACGCGGGGGCGGCGCGGCGAATCAGCGCGTGAATCGCCACGCCGATGCAAAGTATCAAGGCGCCGAAAAAACCGAGCGCGAAGACGGCGTTTCTCACGGCCAGGTTGATCGCCTGCATGGAAGCCAGGGCGGCGAGCGGCTCCATCGCCGCGAGGCCGGGCATCACCACGAACGAGAACGCGAAGAAAAACCCGGCCATCACGCCGACCCAGACGGCGCAGGCCAGATAGAGCCATAAACCAAAGGACATCGACACTACACTTCCCCAAAGACGGCGAGTCGGGCGCGAGCGCTCATCAGTCGCCTCGCCCATACTCATTTTTCGCCATTGCGGGGGGATAAGCAAGAACCGCCTCTGTACAGGGTCGAATCATAAACCATAAGGGCGGCTCGCGAGCCGCCCCTACAAAAGCAAAACCGCAAGACTTCCCTCCAAGGGGTTGTTGAAAAACCCCTCTTTTCAGGGGGTAGAGGAGACGCCCCTCTCGACTGGAAAAGCAACCCCCCCTACCCCCCCTTGACAGGGGGCAAGAAAAAAAGCCCCCCTGACAAGGGGCTGTTAAAAAACCCCGACCAGCGAATCTGGGTTGCGCGAACGCCTTTGAAGTTCACTCCCCCCTTGAGGGTCTGTTGAAATAGTCCACATTTTGTGATTCTGCGTATGGAGTCGACCGGGGAGGGATGGGTAGGGACAGGCCCCCGTGCCTGTCCTTGGCCCTGTATCGGTGTGAATACGACCGACGGGCGGCCACGGGGGGCCGCCCCTACGGTCTCCATTCGAGGGGCGCGCAGGACTTTTTCAACAGACGCCTCAAGGAGTGATTCTCCTCTCCACCCGGAGTTGATATGGAATCGCCCCTCCCTCTGCCCACCCTTGCGGTCGTCCCCTCGCGGGGCCACAATGCGCTCGCCTCATATCAGGAACACAGCGGCCATTCACGAACCGTACTTCAAGAAACGAAAAGGGAGACGCCATGAGCAAGCCTTCCATTGCGATAGTGACGACCGGGGGGACGATTTCATCCAAATACGACACGCGCGGGGGCGAGAACGTGCCGGCGGCGAGCGCCGAGGAGTTGATCGCGTCTGTTCCCGAACTTAGCAGTGCGGCCGAGGTGCGCGTCGTCGAGCATTCGAACGTCACCAGCGACGTGATGGAGACGGCTACCGCCTTCGGCCTCCGCGACCGCCTGCGCGGGATACTGGCGGATGAAGAGACGGCCGGAGCCGTCGTCACCCACGGGACGGCCACCATGGAGGAGACGGCCTATCTGCTGGACCTCACGCTCGGCGGGGAGAAGCCCGTGGTGATAACGGGCGCGATGCGAAATTCCGTCGCCCGCGACGCGGACGGACCCCGGAACATCTTCTACGCCTCGAAGATAGCGGCCTCGCCCGAGGCGCGGGGCCGGGGCGTGATGGTCGCGCTGGACGGCGAGATATTCGCCGCGCGCGACGTCATCAAGGTGCACAGCCAGCGGCCCCACGCCTTTGCGTCGAGAGACGGCGGGCCCATCGGCGTCGTGTCGGATGAGGGCGTCTTTTTCCACTACCGCCCGGAGCGGCGTCTTCACTTCGACGTGGATTCTTTGCGCGAAAACGTGCAGTTCCTCACCGTGACCCAGGGAGTGAACGACATGCTCGTGCGCGCGTGCATCAAAGAGCGGGTGGACGGAATTGTGGTGGAGGGCGTCGGCGCGGGCAACGTGAACGTCCCCTTTTATCATGCGTTATGCGACGCGCTCGAAGCGGGCATCCCCGTGGTGATCGGGGTGCGCATCTTCGCGGGCGCGCCGCACCGCGCCAAGGCGCACGAAGGCTCTTTCCGCAGCCTGATCGAGCGCGGGGCGATATCGGCGGGCTACCTGAGCGGCATCAAGGCCCGGACCCTGCTGATGGTGGCGCTGGCGCACACGCAGGATTCAGGTGAGCTGCAGGAAATTTTCGAGCGCGCGGGCGGTCGGGCCTGAAGACGCGGGGTGCGCCGTCGTCTTCTTTGTCGGCAATTCCTCGTTCCTCACCCTGAAAGCGCAGTCCTTCTCTCCCCGGGGAAGCCTGAACTTCCCCAGCGGGCGAACCCTCCTTCCCCGGGGTTGTTGAAAAACCCCTGTGCGCCCCCTCGAATGGAGACCGTAGGGGCGGCCCCCCGTGGCCGCCCGTCGGTCGTATTCTCACCGATACAGGGCCAAGGACAGGCACGGGGGC
>LXNJ01000165.1_pt1 | contig 48393 bp, 20 predicted proteins | sample 809081 | NCBI WGS metagenome assembly LXNJ01 (sample SAMN04870510, study PRJNA318959) | sponge metagenome | biome: sponge; feature: marine sponge reef; material: water | host: Petrosia ficiformis | place: Greece: Milos, Mediterranean Sea | collected 2013-05-29 | depth 5-7 m | reverse complement strand
CGCCGTCCCGCGGCACGACCTCGATTCGGCCCGCCCGCCCGGCCGCCTCCCGCCAGGTGCCGCCGAAGCAGAACCGTCCGAAGACCGGGTCGTCCGCGATCACGGTGCGCGCGCAGCGGAGGCCGCCGCAAAAGCCCAGGTCGATTTCGCAGGAGTAGTACCACGATCCGCGCGAGTGCGGCTGGTCGAGCCAGGTCTCCCCGTACGGAGCGGGTTCGAAACCGCCGCCCGCGCCGCCGTCGTTTTCCGGGCCGGGATACCAGTAGCCGTAGCCGGATTCCGGGGTGCCGGTGTTCATCAGCGCCCAGGCGCTCAGGAAGGACGCGTAGCCGAGCCGAAGGTAGGGCCACGGGTCCTCAGCATGGTGAAGCGTGTAGTCGAGCACGCTCCAGCCTCCCATCTGCGACATGTAGGTGAGCGTGTAGGAGTTCCCGCCGGAGCCCCTTATGTCGGAGCCGAGCAGGTAGTATGCGTTCTCCAGCCAGCCGCGGCAGAATACGTTTGCGGTCATCTGGATCTCCATGAACTCCCGCGCTGCCTCCAGCGGAATGCGCGTCGAAGGCGGATAGTCGACCCATCCCACGCGCACTTCGCGGGGCTCTTCCGGGCCTCCGGCGTCGGCCATCGCCAGGGCGTATTTCGCCAGTGCGTGCGTCTCCTCGAAGCCCGTGGTGTCGAACGGGTACTCCGAGCGGAAGAGGTCGGGCCGGCCGGTCACGAAGGTTCGTACCTTGCGTTCCCAGTGCGGGAGCAGGCGCTCGGCCTCGTCGCGCATCCCTTCGGCGAAGAGCGCACCGACGACGTCCTGGACGACCAGCCCGTTCATCAGCCCGGTCTCGTACGCCGACCAGCGCTCGATCTCCCACGGAATGGTGAAAAGGGCGAGGGCGGTGCCGTAGGCGCGCATCAAATATTGATGCGCGGTCATCGCCGTGCGGATGTGGGGGTGATTCCTCGCGACCCGGTACATGCTCAGGTACATGAGGGTGACATGGGGGTAGTCGTAGATCCGCCACAGGTGCTGCCTGCCCGCTCGTCCGGGATCGGCGCTTTCGCGGTTCGTTTTCCAGTCGGGGATCCCGTAGATCCCGTAGGAGAAGGTCTCCTCGGTCGTCCGCTGAAGCCCGCCCCATACGAAGTTCTCGATGTAGTAGTCGAGGGCCTCGACCTCTTGCTGCACCGGGTATTCCGCGTTCTTGGAGGCGAGAAAGGCCGGCTTGCTGAGCCCGGGATCGTCGCAGGTCACCTCGTAGATCCGCCACCCGACGATCCGGTCGTAGTTGTCGGGCCCGAGCATCACGTGCGTGTCCATGGCCCACTCGGCCAGGAGCCCGTCGTACCAGAGGGCCGGGTCGCGGTGCTGATGGGTGGCGATGAAGGCGGCGCGCTTGGCGATGAGCGTCTCCAACGGCTCCGTCGCGAAGAACTCGAGGTGCATGTGGCGGTCGTCGCCGAATCGGACCGTGAGACGGTTCTCGCCGAGCCGCGAGAGGGCGACTTCGTAGATGACCGAATCGCCGTCCCGGCCCACGCGGCGGAGGCGTGTTGCCGCGGGATGTTCCGCGTCCACCCCGCGAATCTCTTCTTGCGAACGCAGCGCGATGCGGGCTTGGAGGTCCGTCGGCAAGGTCATGCCGGGTACCACCTGCACGTCCACCAGGCCTTGCTCGAAGAGAATCTCCCGAGCGTGCTCATAGTCGTCCGCCCAGCGCATGGTGAAGGCGTAGGACCGCTCTTCACCGGGGCCCAGCACGAGACTGGTGTTGGGTTGCCGCCAGTTGCAGCCTCGTTCCACCGCGACCGCGCCTGCCGCCGCGGAATGGATGAAGACCCGGTATCCGCTCTGCGCTTCCCAGTATTCGAGCGTGGTGTGCCCGTCGGGAGTGAGCATGAGGTAGGGTCCTACACTGTTGCCGCGTGTCCATACCAGGTACGAGCCGTGGCCCGCGACGAGGCTGTGCTTGAGCACGGGCGGCGACGGGTTCTCCTCCCCTCTGCGAGGGCGGTTGGGGTTGATGGGAAGAGGGATCGCGAGGTCTCCGATTTCGACGGCGCGACCGGTCGGATTGCGGGCGGTGATCGTCCAGAGGATCGAATCCTCTGCGACCGTGAAGCGGACGTCGACTTGCGGCGCCCCCGATCCGGGCGGGCCGGTCACCGTGACCCGCTGGTCCTGGCCGTCGGCGCTGGCCCGAGCGACACGGCGGACCTCGGTGTCGTCGGTCCGGACATCGCGCCAGGCTTCGTCCCCCCGCCGGAAGCGCACGATGACGTCGCCCAGGCGGGCCTCCGGCGCCACGTATTCGGTGGCGACCGTGTCGTCGGCGCAGCGCAGGCTGGTGATCGTCCCGTCCTCAAAGGTCACGGCGAACCGGGAGGCCCGGGCGCGTCGGGTCGCGGCGGCGCGTGCTGGGCGCGTGCCTGCACTTCCCGGGACTTCCATGGTCGTGCCCAGGGTTGCGAGGCCGGCCGCCTGGAGGAACTGGCGGCGGCTGGGGCCGGCGGTGTCACTCCCGGAGGATTCGCGGCGACCTGGGCGGGCGGGGTCTGCGCGACTCATGGGGGCGGCTCCCAGGCTCCTCGCGGTCATCCGTCGATGCCCAGGAACGCGCGCGCTTCCGACAGGTAGCGGCCCGGTGCTCCGGCCGCCTCCAGTCGCCGGAACTCGTGACGGGCGTCCGCCAGGCGACCCGCTTGTGCATGCAGCCTCACCAACGCCACGCCTGACCGGAAATTGCACCGGAAACGCGCCAGCGCGAGTTCGTGATGCTCGACCGCGCCATCCAGGTCGCCGTCGCGTTCGGCGAGCACGCCGGCGCGGGTGTGCACCCGGGACGCCGTGGGCTCGCCAAAGGCGCCGACCGGCGCGAAACCGCCATCCCGATAGACGAACTCGACCGGACCCGGCTCCCGGACCATCTTCAACGCCCGCTCGAGGAGCGCCCGCGATTCGTCGTCGTCCACGCCATCGAGCACCTCGCTGAGCTGCACGATGGCGCTCAGGCGGGAACCGTCAAGGTCGAGCACCTGTTCGAGCAGGCGCCGCGCGGCCGCCGCGTTCCCGTCGTGCGCCGCGAACTCCGATCGGACCTCGAGAACGCGCGGATCGTCCGGATCCAACAACTGCGCCGTAGCGAGGTCTTCGTGTCCCTCGTCGCGCCTTCCGGTTCGCAGTTCTGCCAGCGCCAACTCGGCCCAGGCCGATGGATCCCGGCGATTGATGTTCTCGAGACTGTGCCTGAGCGCCTGCTCGGCTCCCTCGTAGTCCTCCCTGAGCATGCTCCCGCTTGCCCTCAGGATCCAGGGGTTCGCGATGCCGCCATACGGATTGGGCGACGCCTCGATGCTCAGCGCCGAGTCCAGGGCCAGTTCCATGCTGTCGAGCCTGCCGGCCGCATGGTAGACATCGGCCAGCCTCAACCGGGGCTCCGCGGAATCCGGACGACGGTGTGCCGCAGTGCGGAGAACTTCAATGGCGCGCTGGTGGTCGCGCGTCTGCAGAACCACGTCCTCGGCGAGTCCCGCGTAACCGGCGATGGCCTCGGGGAAGGCTTCGATGGACATGCGGTGCAGACTCCGTGCCTCGGCGTAGTTGCCTCGGAGCAGATGGACGCGTGCGAGCAGGGACAGGAGGTCGGGATGGTCACCGTAGCGTCTCAGCGCCTCCCGCGCCGTCGTGGCCGCTCCGGTCAGGTCGCCCTCCCGGACCAGCGTGTTTCCCTTCTGCCGGTACGCGCGAATCTCGACATCCCGGTAATTGTCCCCCTCGTTGACCCGTTCGAGGAACTCGAAGAGCTCGGGATCCCTGGTGCGCAGTTGGTCCCGGGTGTGCTTCGAGGTCCCCCGCTGGTCCGTGAACTTGACCTCGGAGATGAAGGCCTCGGCGGCCTGGGCCAGGTACTCCATCTCGTTGAAGTCGGCGTAGTAGTCCAGCGTGCGCCGCTCCGCCCTGGCGGTCTGGAACAGGCGCGCAACCTCGACACGCTGGTCGTCGGGGAACATGCCGTGCACCTGATGCGTGAATTCGTGCGTGACAACATTCCAGCGCTGATAGCGCACGTCCCGGACCCATTCCTCGCCGCCGACGGCGTGAAAGCCCCCTTGCCCCTTGACGTCGTCCCACAGCCGCAGGTCGAAGGTGCGCGTCCCCCTGGTGCGCTCCTTGTGGGGGGACTGCCAGAGCAGCTTGTGGAACGGCAAGAGGTGGAAGGTGGCACCGCCGACCGCGAGGGCGGGCAGGTAGTTGCTGAAGGGCTCCACGGACAGGCGCACGATCTTCCGGAGTTGATCGTCGAGACGCTCGTAGTCCGGGAAAACGTCCCGCAAACCGGGAGGCTCCGGCGCATCGCGCTGCTCGAAGACCGCGCGCATCTCGTCCAGCCCCACGATCACGCGGTCCCGCATGCGACGAAGGGCATAGCTGATCCCGTAGTGGGCGAGACCGTATCCGGGATGATCGGCCAGGATTCGCTGGAACCACCCCAGCGCGGTTTCGAACTCTCCCAGATGATAATGCGCCGTGCCGATGCCCATGAGGGCCACCGTGTTCGCGGGGTCGGTGGCCAGGACCTCGCGGAACGGGTCCATCGCCTCGCTGTACCGTCGAGCCAGCAGGTGCTGGTCTCCGAGGGTCAGCAGCTCGCCGATACGGCCGTCGAACTCGCCGGGATCCGCCGGTACCGAGTCGTAGCCGAAGAGCGATCCTCCGTTGCCGAGGTAAGAGTGAGCTCCCTGTGAGAAGGGATCGAGGTCGATGGCCCGTTGGGCGTGTCGGTACGCGCTCTCGAGTTCTCCGTCGCTCCTGAGGACGGAGGCCAGCGCGGCGTGGGCGGCGGCGGACAGGGAATCGGCGGCGACGGCCCGAAGCACCGACGCTCTCCATTCTGCGTTGGCCTGTGCCTCGCGATCGATGCGGGCGGCCAGCAGGTGGGCGGGGGCGAGGGATGGATCGAGGTCGAGCGCCTGTTGGAGGAGGGCACGTGCATCCGTGTGGCTGTCGGTCCAGAAGGCAACTTCGGCAAGGCCCAGTAACGCATCCGCCGAGTTCGGGTCCCGCTCGAGCAGCTGGCCGAAGATCGTGCCCGCGGTGACCAGGTCCACCCTGTCGAGGGCCAGCCGACCCTCGAGCAGGACGACCCCCTCACTTTCCGGTGCCAGTTCGGCGGCGTATGCCAGCGACCGGGCCGCGTCTCCGAAGCGGTACTGGCGGCGACGGAGGTGAGCCTGCGCAAGCCGGGCGTCCGGTTGGTCCGGATCTTCGCTGAGCAGCTGCCCCAGAATCGAGTCGGCGTCTTCGTAGCGGCCCGCCTGCATTCGCAGCCCCGCCATTCGGCAGCGGAGTTCCCGCGACGTGGGCCGATCCTCGATCAGACGCTCGGTCTCGGCGGTCGCCGAATCCAGTTGTCCGACTGTCCTGACCGCCTGGACGCACCCGGAGTCCTGGACGCCGAGCGAAAGAGTGAGTGCCGCGATGACGTTCATCGTCGGCCATCCAGCACGACTACGGTCGGTCCTCCGCCCAGGGGCACCACGTAGGCGCCCCGCTCCATCGGAAACGACTCGGCTGGCGCGATCGGGCCCACTCCTTCGATGGCAGCAGGCTGCTCGACACGCAACCGCGCGCTGCGCACGGTCGCCGTGGCTGGCGAGAGCGTCACCCGGACCACCGCTCCAGACAGCTCGACGGCCTCGAAGGCGCCCGCGTCGAGCGTGAGCCAAAGACCGAGCGGCGCCAGGTACACCCGTGAACGGGCGGCGTCGAGAGGGACCACGCCGACCATGCCCGCCGCGTCGTCCAACGCGCTCTCCGTGTCGCGCGAAGCCACGCTCAGGTTGCCTCCGAACGCCAGCCAGCCGAAAACCGGATCGTTGACGACATACGTGCCCGTGCCCACCGCGTGCCCGAAGAACCCGGGCCCATAGTCGCCGGAGTAGCCGTCAATCCGGAGCGTCGAAGGGTAGGCATGGAATGCGCTGGGACCGAAGCCGTCGCGTGTCACGTTCGCAATGCCTCCCATCATCCCTGCGTACCCGACGCGCAGCAGGTAGAGGTCTTCAGGGCGGTCCCGGTATTCGGAGAGGACGGGGATCGCGTTCAGCGCCGAGCCGTAGTGGTGGAGCTGGCGCTCGATCCCGCGCAGCTTGCCCGCGTACATGAAGTCCCAGTACCTGCGGGCGCTCCCGTTGTAGCCCCAATGCGGAACGGTGGGCATATAGGCGAGGATGGCGTTCAGCGTCACGAGCGCCTTCTCGTCGAAACCGAAGTACCTGCACCACGCATACACCTCCTCCTGTCCGGTCGAGTCCCACGGCATCTCGCTGCCGAACGGATAGCCGAGCGAGCGCCACACTTCCGCCCGTGCGCGCATCGTCTCCTCGAGCGCCGTGGCCGCCTCCAGCCAGCCCTCCCGCTGCAGGTCGAGCAGGATGAGGAGGAAAACGGTCCCGTCCATCTGGCCGAACTGGGCGTAGCGCGGGGCGTGCTCGGCCATGGCCAGCCCGGTCCGCCAGGCGCGGTCGAGATACCAGTCCCAGGGGTGATTGGTGACCAGACCCTCCTGGTTGCGGGCCAGGCGGTACAGGACCCAGTGCAGCGCGGCGACGTGGGGATAGTTGTAGGAGCGGACGACGGTCATCGCGTGCTCGCGATCCCAGCTCGACCAGCCGCCGTAGCGAACGTCGTCGCTGTAGGTGCCCTCGGGCATGTCGTCCGGCTCATAGTAGAACAGACTCTTGCGGACGCCGTAGGCAAGTTCGCCCTCGTCGTACTGCAGTCCGCCCCACAACACCTCGTCCACGAAACGCTGCATCTTGACGAGTTCGGCCGGGTCGGGCTGGACGAGCTGCTTCATGATCGCGGCCAGCCAGGAGCCCGATCCGCCCTCGTCCCCCAGACCGGCGATCCAGGCCCGGTTGTCCTCGGTGACGTGGCTGCGCTCGTCGTAGTCGTAGCTGATGACCGATGGACTTCGTCCGAACGGATCGTCGCGCTCCTCGAACCACTGCTCGGTGGTGAGAAACCGGCCCAGGTCGGCCACGACGTCACCGGCCGGCTTGACGACCTTGTAGTGGATGGTCTGCTCCAGACCGTCCTCGTACGTGATGGTCATGCGCGCGCGGCCCCACGACCGTCCGCGCACGTCGTAGGCGAGCCAGCCGGATGCGGCGGGGTCGGTGGCGGTCGCGAGCGCTGCCGGGTTCCCGGAACGCGTGATCGTGAGCGCGCCCGGAGGGTCCACCTCGAGCGACCGCACTCCGGCGGCATGCTTGAGAAAGAGCCGACCATCGTTGTCCATCGGCAGCACGTAGCCGGGCAACCCCACAGCGACCGGCCGGCGGTTCGCAAGCAGGGTGGACTCGATCTCGCGGATCTCGTCGGCCACGAGAAACTCGACGCCGTACGAGCGGGTTTCTCCGGGTGCCAGGGTGGCGGAGGTCGGCGGATTCCACGGGTCGGCTCCGCTCCACTCTTCCTCGGCGTAGGCGCGGCTGTGCGCCATCCACTCGTAGAAGCCCTCGAAGGTGACGCCGCGTGGGGTCGGGTCGCCGAGCAGCGGATTGTACGCCTCGAAGGGGGTGTCGCCGAGAGGCACGACGAGCAGCGCGGGCCCTTGTCCGCTAAGGCGTGTGACCTGCAGGTATCCGGCGTGCCGTCCGATGTAGGGGTCGTGGAACGAGGACACCGCGTGTGCTTCGTCCAGCGACCGGTCCGACAGGATGTTGTTGAAGACCATCGGGATGCCAAGAGCCCCGATCTCCACGGGAACCTCGCCCGGGTTGTGCAACTCGAAGCGGAGCGTCAGGTGGCCGTCGCGCGACTCCCAGTAGCGGTGAACGCGCAGGGGGAGGTCGGTGGGGAGGGTGGGGGCGAGGTCGGAGGCGGCGAGGACCGGTTCCCGGGCGGGAAGGGGCTCGACGGGGCGACGGGCCTGGGCGGTCGAGTAGTGCCTCCAGGCGTCCGAAGCCTCCCGGCGCAGACGCAGCGTCAGGTCGCCAAGGTGGAAGTACTCGTCGCCCTCGCGGCGCTCCAGCCAGTCGGACGGGGTGAAATCGAACCCGCCGTGTCCTTCGGGCTGCAGCGCGGCCACGGTCTGTGAGGCGCGCACGAGTGCAAGGCGCAGCGGGCCCGCCTGAAGCTCGTGCACTCCCTGATCGAGGCCGAGGGTGGGGATAGGGTCGCGGGCGCCGCGTTCCTGAGCGCAGGCGAATAGCAGTGTCGCGATCGCGGCCATCGCGAGCAGCCGGACCCCGGTCGGCCGGCCACGTGGCCGCAACAGCCCTGCAAGCGGGCCGGATCGTCGATCGAGAGCCGCGCCAATCTCTGCCATGGGCCAGTCTCCGTCAGGTCATCCCACGACAACATGGGGCACGGAATCCACGTCCACCAGCGCGCGCGGTGCTGCTCGCCGGTGTCGGCGAGGGTCCCGTCCAGGTCCCGGAGCACGGCCCGGGGGCGGCGCCTCGTGGGCGATCTCAATCCTGGCCGTAATACGCGTCGCTGCCGTGCTTGCGTAGAAAGTGCCGGTCGACGAGGTGATGAGCGGGGCGGGGCGCGTCGGGCGCAATCGCGCGGATCGTGCACTCCATGCGGGCGAGTACTTCCAGCATCTCGGAACGCGCCACGGCCTCGTGTCCATCCGCGCCCCAGGTGAAGGGTCCGTGGTTTGCGACCAGCACGGCCGCCACTTCTTCGGGCGAGATGCCGGCGTCCCCGAACGCCTCGACGATGACAAGCCCCGTGTTGCGCTCGTACTCGCCCGCGACCTCCTCCCGGGTCAGCTCCCTCGTCACCGGGACGTCGCCCCGGAAGTAGTCGGCGTGGGTCGTGCCCATGCAGCGCACGGGTAGCCTCGCCTGCGCGAGCGCGGTCGCGAACTCCGAGTGCGTGTGGGCCACGCCGCCACAAGGAAAGGCCCGATACAGCTCGAAGTGCGTAGGGGTGTCCGACGAGGGGCGAAAGTCGCCCTCGACCACGTCTCCGGTCTCAAGCGAGACGATCGCCATGTGGTCCGGGGTCAGCTTGGCGTAGGGGACTCCGCTGGGCTTGATCGCGAAGAGGCCGGCCTCGCGATCTGCCCCGGACACGTTGCCGAAGGTGCCGGTGACAAGGCCGCGCGCGGCGAGTTCGAGGTTCGCCGCCCAGACGGACTCCTTCAATGCGCCTGTCCGCCGGCTCATGCCGCGCCCGCCCCCGTGCCGGTCGCCGCGACGCGCTCGCGCAAAGCCATCAGCCGCTTCATGAGCGACGGGAAGTCGGCCTGGGCGCCCTGCACCCCGCCGAAAGAGTCGTGCAGTTCGCGGTACATGGAGTAAAGGCCATCGTAGATGGCGCGTGCCCCGGGCTCCGGGTCGAAGCGCTCGTCGCGCACCGACGTCATCCGCGCCTGAGCGTTCTCAAAGTTCGCGTACCCCCCGTTGTCGGGACCTGCCGCAACGGCCGCGGAGATCGCCGCGCCAAGCGCCGGGGTCTGCCGCGAACCTGCCAGGAGCATCGGCCGCCCCAGGACGTCCGCGTAGATCTGCATGAAGAGATCGTTCTTCGCCGCGATCCCGCCGCAACACACGATCCGGTGGATCGGAATGCCGCAATCCACAAGCCGCTCAACGATCACGCGCGCGCCAAAGGCGGTCGACTCGATGAGCGCGCGGTACACCTCTGCCCGGGTGGTTCCCAGCGTCTGTCCAAGGATGAGGCCCGTCAGGCGCGGGTCGACCAGCACCGTGCGATTGCCGTTGTTCCAGTCGAGGGCGAGGAGCCCGGACTCGCCCGGGTGGAGCCTAGCTGCCTCGTCGGACAGCGTGCCGTGCAGTGCGTCGTCCCCGTCGCAGACGGAATCGATCCACCAGTGCAGCAGGTCGCCGACGGCGGACTGGCCGGCCTCGATCCCGTAGTAGCCGGTCATGACGGAACCGTCCACGATCCCGCATATCCCCGGCACATTGGCGAGCGCCTCCGTCGCCGGCGCGACGGTGATGTCGCAGGTCGATGTCCCGATGATCTTGACCAGGGTGCCGGGCGCTACCCCTGCTCCCACCGCTCCGTAGTGGGCGTCGAATCCCCCCATGGCGATCGGGATCCCGGCAGGGAGACCGAGTTCTTCGGCCCACCTGGACGAAAGCCTGCCAGCGGGGAGGTGGGGAGGGTGCGCTTCCTCGTAGAGGCGGCCCCGCAACTCGGCCAGCCGCGGATCGAGCCGCGCGAGGAATCCCCTGGAAGGCAGGCCGCCCCAGGCCCGCGAGTACATCGCCTTGTGCCCCGCGGCGCACACGCAACGCAAAACGTTGCGCGGGTCGGAAACGCCGGAGAGAACGGCCGGTACGAAGTCGGCGAGCTCCACCCAGCTGTTGGCCTCCGCGAAGACATCCGGCGCCACGTTCAGGCAGCGCCAGACCTTGGACCAGAACCACTCGGAGGAGTACGTGCCTCCGATGGGCGCCAGATACTCCGGCGCGTGCTCCCTGGCGACTGCAGTGATGGCGGCCGCCTCCTCGGCCGCGGTGTGGTCCTTCCATAGCCAGGCGTGGGCGGCGGGGTTGGCGCGCCACTTCGGGTCAAGGGCGAGCGGGCGGCACGAGGCGTCGACCGGGATCGGCGTGGAGCCCGTGGTGTCCACGCCGATGCCTGTGACCCGGTCGCGCGAGAAGCCGCCGGTTTCTTCGGCGTCGGCCAGCGCGCCCAGCGTGGCCACCCGAAGGCCCTGGACGTAGTCGGCCGGGTCCTGCCGGGCCAGGTGAGGGTCCGCGGCGTCCACGATGACGCCGCGTTCCCCCGACGGGTAATCGAAGACATGCGTCCCGACGGTGCCGCCGTCCGCGCAGGAGACGACTACGGCCCGTACCGAGTTCGTGCCGTAGTCAAGGCCGAGTGTGTGCGCTGGCTTCATGTGGCGGCCCGTCCGTCCCTCAGCCGCGGAAGTAGAGGTAGGCCAGCAGGATCATCACCAGAACCACTGCGGATCCGATCACGTCACCGCGGCCCCAGCTCCGGCGCGATTCGGCGCGGTGCTCGTCCGTCACCGTGGCGTACGTCAGCCCCGAGATCCGTCCATATGACGGCGCCTCCGTCAGGTAGCTCACTACGACCATCACCACCACCGAGACCGTGAAGATGAAGAGGCTGTAGTACTGGAAGTAGATGTTGTTGACGATCCACAGGAACGACCCGGGATCGTAGCCCGCCTCGAAGCCCGCCATCCCCATGGAGACCGGGGTGTCGACGGCCAGGCGGAATGCCCCCAGCACGAAGCCGACAACGAGCGCGGCCAGGCATCCCTTCGCATTCAGCCGCTTCATGAAGACGCCGAGGAAGAAGACCGTGAAGATGGGAGGCGCCAGATACCCCTGCACGCCCTGGAGGTACTGGTAGAGTCCCCGCGAACCCTGGATCACCGGGATCCAGAGCAGCCCGATGACCACCATCGTCGTGGTGGCCACCCGTCCCACCCACACCAGCCGTTGCTTCGACGCCTCCGGCCGCCACTTCTGATACAGGTCCATTGTGAACAGCGTGGACGACGCGTTGAACACGCCCGCCAGCGAACTCATCAGCGCGGCGAGCAGTCCCGCCACCACCAGCCCCCGCACCCCGACCGGCAGGATGCTCGTCACGAGCAGCGGGAACGCGGCCTGCGCGGCTCCCGGGATCACGTTTCCGTCCGCGTCGACCATCTGGTTGAGCGCGCCGTACTCGCCGGTGCGGGCGAGCGCCAGCGCGATCATCCCCGGGATGATGAAGATGAAGACGGGCAGCAACTTGAGCATCCCCGCGAAGATGCTCCCGCGGCGGGCCTCGGTCTCGTTCCGCGCGCCCAGCGCCCGCTGCACGATGTACTGGTCGGTGCACCAGTACCACAGCCCGATGATCGGAGCGCACAGGAGCATCCCCGGCCACGGGAAGTTGCCGTTGAAGTACCACGCGATCCGGTTCGGCTCCACCACCGGTGCCCACGTCCCCTCCATCCCCTCGGGGATGATCGGCTTCCACAGGTTGAACATGTCCGGATCGAGCGCCTCCCTCAGTCCCCCCCAGCCCCCGAGTGCCGCCAGCCCGAACCAGGTGAGCAGCCCCGATCCCACCACCAGCACCAGCGTCTGCAACGCCTCGGTGTAGGCGACCGCGCGCATCCCGCCGGCGACCGTATACACACCGGTCAGCACGATCACGACCAGCGACCCCACCCAGAAGCTGTTCAGCACCCACGGCCCGAGCTGCAGGTGCACGTCCGGCAGGAGCGTCGCGAAGACCACACCGCCCGCGAAGATCCCCACCGCGATCTTGGTCAGCACGTAGCTCACCAGCGAGATCAGCGAGAGCACCCAGCGCGCGGCCGGCGAGAAGCGCCGCTCCAGGAACTCGGGCATGGTGTAGACGCGCGAGCGCATGAAGAAGGGGACGAACACCCAGGCCAGGATGAGGAGGCACCACGCGTGCAGCTCGTAGTGCGCCAGCGCCACCCCGTCCGTCGCCCCCGATCCGGCCAGACCCACGAGATGCTCTGAACCGATGTTCGACGCGAAGATCGATGCCCCGACGATGAACCAGCCGAGGTTGCGGTTGGCCAGGAAATAGTCGTCCGGCGTGTCCTTGCGCCTGCGGAAGACCCACGCGGCGAGCCCGCCCACCACCCCGAGGTAGGCGATGATGATCAGCCAGTCGAGGGTCGCCATGGGGTCAGCCCGCCACGCCGAAGATCAGGACAGTGCGCGTATTGTACTCCTCGCCGGGACGGAGAATGGTGGAGGGGAAGGCGGGCTGGTTGGGAGAGTCCGGAAAGTGTTGCGTCTCCAGGCAGAACCCGCTCCGGTGCGCGTAGACGCGGCCGGCTTTGCCCGAGATGGTGCCGTCGAGGAAGTTCCCCGAGTAGAACTGGATCCCCGGTTCCTCGGTGTGGATCTCCAGCGTGCGGCCGGTCACCGGTTCGAGCACGAAGGCCGCGCGATGAAGGCCGACGCCGATGTTTTCCGTTAACCCTGACGTTACGTTAGGGTCCGCGTCCAGCACGAAGTTGTGGTCGTAGCCCAGCCCGTTTTGCAGTTGGGGATCGTCAACGTCGATGCGCGCACCGATCGATCTGGCGGTGCGAAAATCGAAAGGCGTTCCCTCGACCCGCACCAGCTCCCCCGTGGGGATCAGCGTCGAGTCCACGGGGGTGAACCGGCTCGCGTCGATGGTGAGCTCGTGTCCGAGAACGTTGTCTGCGGCAGCCCCGGCCAGGTTGAAGTAGCTGTGTTGGGTCAGGTTGACGGGCGTGGCGCGGTCCGTGGTGGCGTGGTAGTCGAAGATCAGCTCGTCCGCGTCCGTGAGCGTGTAGGTGACGCGCACGTTCAGCGTCCCGGGATAGCCTTCCTCGCCGTCCGGGCTGGAGTAGGTGAAGACGACGCCGACCGCGTCCTCACGTTCGAACGGCTCGCCCCTCCACACAACCTTGTCGAAGCCGATGTCGCCGCCGTGCAGGTGGTTCGGGCCGTTGTTGGTCGCCAGCGCGAAGGTCTCTCCGTCGAGCGTGAAGCGACCGCCCGCGATGCGGTTGCCGTAACGCCCGATTATGGAGCCGAAGTAGGGGGATCCCGCCTCGTAGGGCTCCAGGCTGTCGAATCCCAGGACGATGTCGTCCCAGCGGCCGTCCCGGTCGGGCGTCTTGATCGAGAGGATGATCCCGCCGTAGGTGATGGCCCGCACCTCGATCCCGTTGGCATTGGTCATCGTGAAAAGGTCGACGACCTCGCCCGTGGAGGTGGTGCCGAACGGGACGGTGGCAATGCTTCGCGGCATGGGCGGGTCGGATCCTCCACAGGCGGGCAGGAGGGGCAGGGTAATCAACAAGGCCAATGGCCTCCGGGCGAGCCGAAAACTTGCTCGGGTCATCCTCAGGCGCTCCCTTCCGATCTTCTCACTGCAGCTCCCTCTGGAACTGTCGCAAATTGGTCTTCCCGTCGATGAACAGGCAATCGAGGCCCGCCATCGCGCCGAAGTCCTCCAGGTGCTCCGCCCTCAGCGCCAGCGAGAATCCTGTATGATGCGCGCCGCCCGCGTGGATCCACGCGGCAGCCGCGGTCTCCAGATCCGGACGCGGCTTCCACAGCGCGCGCGCTACGGGGAGCCTCGGTAACGGCGCGATCGGTTCGATCACCTCCACCTCGCTTACCACCATCCGGAAGCGGTCGCCCAGGTCCACCACGGTCACGTTCACGGCCGGCCCGGCGGCCGCATCGAACACGAGCCGCACCGGGTCCTCACGGCCCCCGATCCCGAGCGGATGCACTTCGCACGATGGCGTCCCTGCTGCGATCGACGGGCAGATCTCCAGCATGTGCGCGCCCAGGACCGTCTGGCCGCCGGGATCGAGGTGGTAGGTGTAGTCCTCCATGAAGCTGGTGCCGCCGGGGAGGCCGTGGGCCATCACCTTCATGGACCGCACCAGCGCGGCGTGCTTCCAGTCCCCCTCGGCGCCGAAGCCGTAACCGTCGGCCATCAGGCGCTGTACGGCGATACCGGGGAGCTGCCGGAGCCCGTGCAGGTTCTCGAAGGTGTCCGTGAATGCGTGGAAGCCGCCTTCGGTCAGGAAGGAACGCAGCCCCAGCTCGATCCGTGCGGCGTCGCGCAACGACTGGTGGCGCGCGCGGCCCGGCAGCAGCCCCTCCATCATCGTGTACGAGTCCGCGTATTCCTCGCACAGCGCGTCGCCCGCGGCTTCCGGCACCGCGTGGACGTGCGCCACCAGGTCGCCGAGCCCGTAGCCGTTGACGGCGTACCCGAAGCGGCGCTGGGCCTCCACCTTGTCGCCCTCGGTCACGGCGACCTGCCGCATGTTGTCCCCGATGCGCGCGATCCTCATCCCGTGGCTGTCGTGCCACGCCGCCGCCGCACGCAGCCAGGTCGCGACCCTGTCCTGCACCGCTTCGTCCTGCCAGTGACCAGCGACCACCTTGCGGCTGATGCCCAGGCGGGTACAGATGTGGCCGAACTCGCGCCCGCCGTGTGCCGACTGGTTCAGGTTCATGAAGTCCATGTCGATGGTGGACCAGGGGATGTCGCGGTCCATCTGCGTGTGCAGGTGGCACAGCGGCCGCCGCAGCCGGCTCAGTCCGCCGATCCACATCTTTCCCGGGCTGAACGTGTGCATCCACGCGATGACGCCGATGCACCCCGGCGCGGCATCCGCATCGCCGAGAGCCGCCGAGATCTCCTCCGGCGTCGTCAGTACCGCCTTGAACACGACGCGGACCGGCAGCGCGCCCGACCCGTTCAGGCCCGCCACGACCGCCTCCGAGTTGGCCCGCACCCGCTCCAGCGCCTCCGGCCCGTAAAGGTGCTGGCTGCCGGTAAGGAACCAGGCTTCGAGGGGCGCGTAGTCGATCAAGCCCCGCTCACCTCAGCTCATCCGCGCGCACCATCCGCAGCCCGAAGACCGTGGCGATCTGGCTCTCCGGCTTCGCCTGCAGCCGCACCGTCACGCTCTCCCTGCCCTCGACCAGCTCCGCCGGGATCGGGTATTCGACGTCGTAGAACCGCGGCGGCTCGCCGCGGTCCACGTCAGGCTCGGCCACCCTGGTTCCATCCACGAGGATCTCGAACGACGCCGGCGTACCCCGGCGGTCATCGCTGTAGTACGTCGCAATGAGCGTCATGGGATGATCCGGCGCCACCGGGACGTCGAAGGAGAACCAGCCTCCTCCCCGGCGTCCGGGGCGGCCCAGCATGCGTTGTGTGACCGCGTCCTCGCTGCCCTGGTAGTTGAACGCGTCCTCGAAGACGCGCTCGCCCGGCTCCAGGTAGGCCACGGTGGCCCCCTCCAGCTTGCGCACGCGCTCGGCTTCGGTGGCGTACTCCGCCTTCTGCTCCTCCCATTCGTCCGGCGTGAAGAGGTCCCAGTACGTGGAGTAGGTCCGCCGGTGCAGGCGGAAGAAGGGGTGCAGGTCCACGTCGACCGCGCGACCGACCTGGTCCGGCTCCCGGCCCACGCCATCCGTTCGGAAGTGACCGGGGCTCCCGGGCACCGGCTTGACCCACGATGCCGCCGGCTCCTCGGCCGCCACGAAGACTGGTACCTTCGGCGGCTCCTGCCGCTCCGAACTCTCGGGACCGCGTTCGCGTTCGGGCCCCAGGTCGCCGGCCAATACGATCGGGCCCCACATGACGGACGCGCGGCGCGGGTTGTCCCGGAGCGCTTCCAGCCTGAGCGGCTTGGGCAGGTCGACCTCCACCACGTCACCGGTTCGCCACGTGCGCTTCAGTGCCCTGAACGTGCTGGCGTCGTACTGCAGCCGCCCGTACTGGCTGCGGCCGGTGAACTCGAGGCCATCGGGCCGCGCCGACGGGGCCGCCACTTCGCCGTTGACCCTTGCCGCGAAGCCTTCGCCGGTCCAATAGGGCTGCCGCAGCATCAGCGTGAACTCGCGCGGCTCCCGCGCCTCCACCCGGAGCGTCGCGGTCTCGCCCTCGGGAAACCCGGTTTCCACGGTCAGCCGGACGCCGGCGTCCGTCCAGTCGGCCGTGGAAGGCGCGTACAGGTTCACCCAAAACCTGTCGCCGTCCTCGTAGTAGACCCCGTCGCCGTGCAGCGCATGGCTCTCCATCCCCGACCCCACGCAGCAGGTGAAGCTGCGCTGCATGTCCTGGTACTCGCGCTGCTCGCCGCGGCCCACCGGCACCATGTAGCAGGTGCGCCCGTCCTCCGGATCGATGGACGACAGGATGTGGTTGAACAGGGCGCGCTCGTGGAAGTCCGCGTAGTGCGCGTCCGGCCGCAGCGAGAAGAGCTGCCGGGTGAGCTTGAGCATGTTGTAGATGTTGCACGTCTCGGCCGTGCGTCCGTCGATGCGGTCGCTGAGCTGGCCGGGCGGGCCGAAGTACTCGTCCTTGCCGTGGCCGCCGCTCGAAAACGTGTGGAACTGGACCACGCGGTCCCAGAAGAACGTCGCGCCGATCAGGTCGGCGGGATTGCCGGTCAGCGCAAAGCGGTCGGCCGAACCGATGAGCTTGGGCACGGCGGTGTTGCCGTGCTTGCCTGCCAGGATGTCCTGGTGCCGTTGGAGCGGCTCGATGAACTCGCGGTGTTCGAATTTGTACGAGAGATCCAGCCAGCGCTCGTCGCCGGTGTCCGCGTAGAGGTCGACCATGATCTCGTTCATGCCGCCGAACTCGGTGTTCATCATGTGCTGGAGCTGCGCGTCGGAGAGGCCGGACAGGATTCCTTCGGCCCACTCCGCGAAGGCGATCTCCATCTGCAGCGCCGTCTCATTCCCGGTCAGGCGGTACGCGTCCCGGAGTCCGCCGAAGGTCTTGTGGAGCGTGTACCAGGGCGCCCATTCGCCGTTCAGGTCGAAGGACGCCGAACGGATATCGCCGCGCGCGAGCTCGCCGAAGGCCCGGCGCAGGCCGGACAGCGCGCTGAGGTAGCCGTCGCCGTGGGCGTCCTGCACCTCCTTGAGCTCCCTGACCAGGTAGTCGGCGCGTTCCTTGAAGCGCTCGTCGCCGGTGGCCGCCCACATGAGGCTCACCGCGGTCAGGTAGTGGCCCGCGATGTGGCCGGTGAGGTTGCGGCCGTCCCCGTCCCAGCCGCCGTAGGGCTCGCCCTTCGGCGTGAGCCCGGCCCGGTCGCGGTAGTACGCCAGCATCCGGTCGGGTTCGAGCTCCAGCAGGTAGCGGGCGTTCAGATCCTGCGCGTGCCTGAGCGGGCCGCCGGTCAGGCGGACGGCGTTGAGCGGGAGTGCCCTGGCCCTCACGAGGTCGTCGGGCGCGGGGGCGGCGGACGTGGGCGCGAATGAGGCGGGGGTGCCCTGCCGGGCGGCGAGGGGTGCCCTGCCCAGCAAGGGCAGTGCTCCAGCCCCCAGGCCGAGTTTGAGCGCAGTTCGACGGGGGAGCTTCATCGGGACCTCCACGTTGGACTCCGTTTTCCGGATGGGTACACGTTACTCGGGCCGTGGGCTTCCCGACAGACCATGCGAGGGGCCGTGCCGGTCGGAACCTGTCGCCTGGACGCCGCCGCTGATATTTCTGATGATCCCGGGTCGCTTCCGATTCCGGAAGGGGCCACCGATGGACGGATGACCCAATGGCGCACGAGCCCCGCAGAGGCTCCGCGAGTTCGCGGCGAGCCTTCCTCGAACGGGCGGGCGTTGGCGCGATGGCGCTCGCGCTGTCCCGTTGTACGCCCGAAGCTCCCGGCGGCCCGCAAGCGGACCGCGGCGGAGCGGCCCGTCAGGGCTCCGATCGGCCCAACATCCTCCTGGTCACGACCGACTACCAGAGTGGCATGGATGTGCCGGCCATCGGTCACCGTTTCCTGGAAATGCCCACTCTGGAGCGGCTCGGCCGCGAGGGAGCGGTCTTCCGGCGTCACTATTCGACAGCGCCAATCTGCATCCCGGCGCGTAATACCTGGATCACCGGGCAATACCCCCACACCCATGGGAAGTGGGAGAACATCGGGGGCTGGGTGCCGGAATCCAGCCCGGTGCTCATGGAGGAACTGGGTGGGCGGGGCTACCAGACGACGGCGGTCGGCAAGCTCCACCTCGGCTTTCCCGACGACAAGCCGCTCGGCGGCTTCGACCGCTGGGTCTCGGCCGACCGGAAGGGCAACTACGGGGCAGCCGGGCAGCAGGACGACTACGCAGCGTTCCTGGCCGCGCGGGGACTCGTCCGCGACGACTATCTCCGGATGGGCGCGGAGGCGCCGATGCCTCACGTGTACGATTGGCCATGGGAGGAGTCCTGGCACATCGACGCGTACGTGGCCGAACGGGCTCTCGAGATCGTTGAGCGGAGCGAACTGCAGCCGCCATGGTTCTTCTGGGTGTCCTTCAACGGTCCCCACAATCCCTGGGATCCGCCGGCCCGCTGCTCGGCTCCTTACAAGGAGATGGACCTGCCGCTGGGTCACACATTCCCCGGCGAACTCCACACCAAGCCCACCGACCACACGAGGCTGCGCTTCAACTACACCGCAGAAATCGCGCACCTGATCGACTCCGACTACCGGCGCCGGGACCAGATCATCCATGCCATCCGTGCCGGCCACTACGGGAACCTCACGTTCATCGACGAACAGATGGGACGGGTCATCGACGCCCTCGAGAGCCGCGGCGAGCTGGACGACACGATCGTCCTCTGGACCAGCGATCACGGCTCGCACCTCGGAGATCACGACCTGATCCACAAGGGCACGCACTACGACGCCTCGGCGAGGGTGCCGCTCGTGGTGCGCCATCCGTCCAGGGTCCAGCCGGGTGTGCGCGACGGCTTCACGGCCCATGTCGATCTCATGCCGACGATCCTCTCGCTGGCGGGCGCACCCCCTCCGGAAGCCATGGAGGGCCGCGACCTGACCCCGCTGCTAGAGGGCACGGTGCCCTCCGTACAGGACGAGGTCTTCATCGAGATCCGCGGCAGCACCTCCATTGTCACGGACCGATGGAAGATGGGACTCTATCCCCACGACGGCGAAGGCGACCTGTACGACCTGGAGGACGACCCGTTCGAGCTGATCAACCGGTACGGGAACGGCGACTACGCTGGTGTGCGCGAAGAGCTTTCCGAACGCATTCGCGAATTTGCGCCCGTGTGGCCGCCCGCGTTCTCGGTGGTGAACAGGTGATGAGACAAGCTCTCTCTCGCCGTGCTCCGCCCGCGGCGCACCCTGGCGATGCGGGTGCTTGCCCGGGGCTGCCGGTCCGCCTGTGGGTCGCCGCCACGCTGGCCCTGACGCTGGCGACCCTTGGCTGCGCGAACTCCGACGAGGGTGCGGCCGGCGATGGGATGGCCCCTCCCGACGTCCTCTTCATCGTCATCGACGACATGAACGACTGGATCAGCCCACTGGGCGGCTATCCCGGCACGGTTCATACTCCAAGCCTGGAGCGTCTCGCTGCTCAGGGCATGGTTTTCACGAACGCGCATGTCCCCGCCGTCTCGTGCAACCCGTCCCGGACGGCGGTGATGACCGGAGTGCGGCCCTCGACTTCGGGTGTCTACGACCTCAGGACGCTCTGGCATGAGGCGCCGGCGCTCCGCGACGTTGCGACACTGCCCGCGCACTTCCGCGCCAACGGCTACCACACACTCGGAACGGGGAAGATCTTTCATGCCCTGTCGTGGCTGAACGGCAGCTACGGAGTCGACCAGAACGACGTGGACGCCTGGGACGAGTTCCACCCGTCGCCCGACCAGCAGATGCCCGACGCGCGCTTCCCCGAGGGCACGGTGCGCACCGAGGATGAGCAGGGGTTCTGGCTGTACGAATGGGACCGCGTCGCGGCAGGGATCGGGGAGCGCCCGGAGATCGACGTGCCCTACTTCATGGACTGGGCGCCCTTCCCGGAGGGCGAGCCGTTCCCGGACGAGAGGGTCACGGACTGGGCTGTGGAGCAGCTGGCCCGGGAGCGCGAGGAGCCGCTCTTCCTGGCCGTCGGCATCTTCAGGCCGCACATCCCGTGGTTCGTACCGGAACACTTCTTCGACCTGTACCCGCTGTCCGAGGTCCGGCTTCCCGAGCCCGGCAACTGGCAGGAGGGCCTGCCCGAGGCCGGCCGGAGGATGGGTGCGGAGCGAAGGGTGTGGCACCAGTGGATCGAGGCCAATGGCGAGTGGCCGTCGGCAGTGCAGGGCTATCTCGCGTCCATCAGCTTCGCCGACGCCCAGGTGGGACGGCTTCTGGATGCCCTGGAGGAGAGCGGCCGGGCGGACCGGACGATCGTGGTGCTCTGGTCGGACCACGGATTCCATCTCGGGGAGCGAGAGACGTGGGAGAAGTTCACCCTCTGGGAGGAGTCCACCCGGGTGCCGTTCATCGTGGTGGCGCCGGGTCAGGTAGAACCCGCCACGCGTTCGGCGCGCCCGATCGACCTGCTCGACATCTACCCGACGCTCGTGGAGCTTGCCGGCCTGCCCGGCCCGGCGCACGAGTTCGAAGGGGGAAGCCTGATGCCGTGGCTACGGGACCCGACGCGCCCAGGGGAGCGGCCGGCCATCTCGACGGCGGCCAGCGGCCAGCACACGGTGCGCTCGGACCGCTGGCGCTACATCCGGTATCGGGACGGAAGTGGGGAGCTGTACGACCACGAGAGTGACCCGGAGGAGCGGGTCAACTTTGCGGACGACCCGATGTACACGGACACGTTGGCAATGCTGGCTCGCTGGCTGGAGCCGATTCTGGCGGCCGAAGCGGAACGGGATCCGGGAGGCATCTGACTCAGCGGCTCAATTCCGAGATCAGCGCCGGGCCCGCGGGATCGTGGGGGTGGGCGTCGGCCAACGCCAGCGCGTACCGTAGCGCCTCGCCCGTCCGGCCGGCGTCGCGGTGCAGCACGGCCAGCGCGACCAGAAGATCGCGGTCGCGCGGGTGCCGGTTCAGCGCCTGCTCCAGCACGTCCCGGGCCGCCGCGGTGTCCGCCGCCGACCGGAGGGCCACGGCGTACGTGTAGGCGTAGCGGGTGCCCCGGGCCTCATGCTCGGCGGCACGCCGCAGTGAGGCCATCGCTTCGCCGCTGCGGCCCAGCCGGACGAGCAGCAGTCCCAGCGCGTGGTGCGCGTCCGCCGATCGGGGCGACTGGTCCAGTGCGGACCGCAGGAGAGGCTCGCCTTCGGGGTCGCGGCCGGCGCGGCGGTACAGGTCCGCGAGGTTGACGTATGCGGGCACGAATGCGGGGTCCAGGGCGATGGCCTTCTCAAGGGCCGTTTCGGCCCGGTTGTGGTCGTCTTCCAGCACCGCCAGCCAGGCCAGATTGAGTTGCGCTTCCGGGCGTTCCGCATTGGCGAGCTGCGCCTCGCGGTATTCGGCCAGGGCTTCGCGCAGCGCCGGTTGGAGCGGCGGGGGGAGCGGCACGGCAGTCGGCGGGGCAGGCGCGGAACGGGGTCGCGGCTGGCCCGTCCCGTTGCCCCCGTCGGGTTGGATCGCGAGGGGGGCCACGGCCTCGGCGGCGGCCAGGCGGACCGCGCGTACAGGATCCTGGAGAAGTGGCACCGACATGTCCAGGAGTTGTCGAGTGGGCGAGAGCCCGACACCGCGCACGGCTCCGAGTCGGACGATCGGATCCGGATCCTGCAACCCTCGCCGCACCGCTGCCACACGTTCCGGGGCAGGGTCGGACCCCAGCAGGGTCAGCGCCGTCGCCCTGGTGATGGCAGGGGCCCCGGGGTCGCGCAGCAGCGCATACAGCCCGGGACGACTCTCCGGATCTCCCCTGCGGGCGGCGTCGAGCGTGAGGGCGTGGTATCGCGTGCGCCGGGTCGGGGCGCCGTCCCTTCGCTCCGCGATCGTGGCGGCGGCCTCGGCGCCCGTCATCTCCGAGTGGCAGGTCGTGCACGGATCCGCCGCACCCACCTCCCGGGATGTCTCCGGGTCCGGTACGCGGAAGGAATGGTCGCGCCGCGGGTCCACCCCCATGTAGGTGCGCGCAGCCATGTGACAGGAGACGCACAGGGACGCCCTTGTCCCACTCTCGTGGAAGTGGTGATCGGGGGTGTCGAACCGCGACGGTGTGTGACATGTCGCACAGACGGCGTTGCCCTCGCCCCGGACGCGGAGCGAATGCGCATCGTGACAGTCGTTGCATGTGACCCCGGCGCGATACATCGCGCTCTGCACGAACGAGCCCCAGACGTAGACCTCGCCGCGGATCTGTCCGTCCGCGAAGTAGAGCCCCTCTTCGAGCAGCGCCGGCTGGTGCGAGTCGAGAAGCGTCTGTCCGTGCCGGTAGCGCGCGGTGATCGCGGAGCGCCGGGCGTGGCAGCGGCCGCAGGTGTCGACCTGTCCATCGGAGGCTGGCCCCGCGAGAGGACGGGCGGTCCCGGTCTGCGGATCCGACCACCAGGCCCCGGGATCGTGTGCGTCGAAGCGGACTACAAGTCCGAGATCCGCCCCCTCGAACGACGCAGCGCGAACAAGGGATCCGGAGTCGAGGCCCTCCGCCCAGGCCACATGCCGTGAGCCCGGTCCATGGCAGGCTTCGCAGCCCACGTCCGGCTCGGCCCACTCGGTGGCATAGCGGTCCGACGCCGCTGAGTAGTTCTTTCGCAAGCCCGTCGAATGGCAATCGGCACACATCGAATTCCAGTTGAAATCGCGTCCGCTCCAGTGCCGGACGTCGCGAACGGCGGTCGCGGGGCCGGTCGCGACCGGGACGCCGCTCTCCCCCGGCTCAACCTCGAACCAGCGCTGTCCGCCCTGGTCGACCGGGCGCGAGTCCCACGCGACGGGGAGCACCTGGTAGCGCCCCCCCGGGAACTCGACCAGGTATTGCTGCAGGGGGACGGCTCCGAAGGTGTATGCGACGCGATACTCTCCCGCCGCGCCTCCGGGACCCTCGGCACGGGCGACGAACGCCGACCCGTCGCGGAGGAGCGTCCAGACCGACGACGACCCTTCGAATCGAGCGCCTCCGAAGTCACCCAGGACGGTCTCGGCGGTGGCGCCCTGCATCGCAAGGTCGTGGTGCGATCCGGCCCAAATGTCCGCTTCGGCCGTGTGGCAGGACATGCACTGGGCGTTGCCCACGAATCCCGACTCGGCCGAGAGCACTTCGCCGTCACCCCGGGGAGCGCATGCAACGAACGAGATCGGCAATAATGTAAAATAAACATTACATAATGTCATGTTTACTTTACTAGTCACGTATGTAGGACTACGTTTGGGGGGCACCTGTTGGCAGGGTCGTTCGGACCCTTCGGGATTGGCCTCGCAGGCCTCGGCCGGGTTGTCGGGAACCGCAGCATAGAAGCGGGTGCGAAACAGGGCAAGGAAAGAGGACCGGACTTGCCGCCCGTGGAGGAACCGACGCCGGGGGGGATCCTTGTTCGGCGGTACCCCCGGACCTATATCGGTGGCAACGGCGTGTGGCCCGCATCTATTCATGCCGTCGGAGTACGGCGCGTCCAAGGGATGGCAACCATGATCACCACCCCCGCCTTTCGGTATTCCTTTTCCGCGATCCTGTTGGTCTCGCTGGTGCTCGGGTCGTCCACCGTCGCCGCCGGCCAGGCCGCGACCGCCGTCGTCGGCGCCACCCTCATCGACGGGAACGGCGGTCCGCCCCTCGAGAACGGCACGATCGTCTGGACGGGCAACCGGATCACGGCCGTCGGACCGCGAGGCTCGATCGAGGTGCCCGACGGCGCCCGCGTGATCGATGGCGCCGGCAAGTTCGTCACGCCCGGTTTCATCGACAGCAACGTGCACCTGTCGCTGTACGGGGCAGGGGAGACCATCGTTCGCTATTTCGACCGGAATGCGGCCCTGACGCTCGAGGCCGCGCAGATGCAACTCAAGCACGGCTTCACGACCGTGCGCGACAGCTACGGGTCGCTACTCGCCCTGATGGAGATTCGCGATGCAGTTGCCCGGGGCGACACGGTCGGGCCGCGCATGCTGGTGGCGGGGAACATCGTCGGGTGGGGCGGGCCGTATTCGATCAGCTTCTCGCTCATACGCGAACGGGGTCTGACCCTCTTCCAGGAGCAGTTCAACGATTACATCACCCAGGGTTCGGGCGAGGAACTCATGGAGATGGAGCCCGAAGACCTCCGTGCCGCGATCAACGACTACCTCGACCTGGGCCCGGACTTCATCAAGTTCGGGGGCACGGGCCACTTCTCGAATCCGATCATGATCGGTTTCTCGTCGAGGGCGCAGCGCGTGATGGTCGAGGAGACGCACAAGCGCGGCCTCGTGGCCGAAACGCACTCTACGAGCCCAGAGGGGCTGCGTATCTCGGTGGAGGCCGGCATCGACCTCATTCAGCATCCGGGGGTGCTCTCCTCCGACATGTCGGACGAACTGGTCGAGATGATTGTCGAGCGTGGGATCGTGTGCGCGTTTCTCTCCAACACGGTTACCGGCAAGGCCTGGCAGGATCACCTCGATGCGCAGGCCGAGCGGATGGAGAGGGAGGCGAAGGAGAAGACCGAAGCCGAGGCGGAGGGCCAGGACGCGGACAGGAGGAAGAAGACCTCGGCCGAGTTGCGCGCGGAGCGGCGTGCTCGCGGCGAGGGCATCGAGATCCGCCGCCGCAACACCGAGAGGCTCATCGAGGCCGGATGCGTATCCACGATCGGGACCGACAACTACCTGGGCACCGCGCCCGAGTTTCGGCGGTCGCCCAAGGCCGAGAACCAGGCCTTCGGATTTGGCAGCGTCATTGCGACCGAAGGGTTGGTGGAACTCGGCATGACCCCGATGGAGGCGATCGTGGCCGTGACGAGGAACGGAGCGATCGCGTCCAGGATGCTCGACGATCTGGGTACGCTCGAGGTCGGCAAGTTCGCGGATATCCTGATACTGGACGCGAACCCTGTCGAGGATATCAGCAATATCCGCGCTATCGGCACCATCATTCGCGATGGCCTCATCGTAGATCGTGACGCGCTCCCGTACGAGAGGATCTTCTCACGGCCGGGCAAGGGGCACGCGTGGTGAGGTCGATTGGGGTCCTCGGCGGCGCGCTGATCGCGCTGGGCCTCCCCACCGCCGCTCCGCTCTTCGCGACCGCCCAGCGGATACGCGCCCCGGGCGGCCAGCCCGGGCGGCTCGAGATCCGGGTCGCCGGGGAGCATAGTGTCCGCGTGACACTAAAGCCGTTGGGCTCTTCCGAGGAATTGCCCTTCTCGCCGACCCTCGCCGCCGGTCGAACCTACCCGGCTCCGGTGATTTCGCTCGACCAGCTCACCGAGCCGATCACGCGACGTGTCGGAAACCTCGATGTGACGGTCCGCCCGGCGCCGCTTTCCGTGGAGGTTGGCCGTGCAAACGGCGAGCGCGTCCAGACGCTGGAGATTGCGGGCGACGGCACGGTCTCGTTTCCCCTCGGCCCCCATCCGGTCCTCGGCATGGGCGAAGGCGGCCCGGAGCCCGGCCAGGGCTGGCGCACCGATCACGTGGTGGAGTTCGACCGGCGTGGACGCTTCCACGAGATGCGCCCCCGCTGGCAATCAAACGCGTACGGCTCGCGCAATCCGGTCGCCCTGCTTGTCGGCACCGAGGGCTGGGGACTATACGTCGCCACGCCGTGGGTCCACGTGGACCTCAGCGACGCGGATCGGGGGACGTTCATCCCCTGGGAGCGCCCGGCGCGGCCCGCGCCCGACCCCCGTACCACCCCCGCCGATGAAGCGGAACGCACCTACGAGCGCCAGGTGCAGGGACGCCCCCCCGCCTCCCAGCCCACCGACGTCTTCGACGCGTTCATCTTCGACGCGCGTGACCCTGCGGCCTTCATGCGTGATGTCTCCTACATCTCCGGCCCGGCCGTCATGCCCCCCAAATGGGCGCTCGGGTACATGCAGTCGCACCGGGAGCTGCGCGACGACGAGCGCGATGCGGAAGAAATCCTCACCTGGGTGGTCGACACCTTCCGCGAGAAGCGCATGCCGCTGGACGCGGTCATCTACCTGGGCACCGGATTCACTCCCACCGGGTGGAACACGCCGCAGCCCTCCTTCGACTTCAATCCCCGGGTCTTCCGCCGCCAGCCTCCCGAGGTCCTGGCGGACCTTCACGCCCGCAACGTCAGGGTGATTACCCATATCGTGCCTTGGCGACGCGACCGCCTTCCCACCCTGCACGGCACGATACCGCCCGGGCCGGGCGACATCCTCGACCGCTCCCACGTCTTCTCCTACTGGCAGGAGCACATCCCGCTGGTGCGCGCCGGCGTCAACGCCTGGTGGCCCGACGAAGGCGACTGGCTCGACCTCTACGAGCGCATCAAGCGTCACCAGCTCTACTACGAGGGCCCGCTCTGGTCGACGCCGCACGTCCGTCCCTGGAGTCTGCACCGCAACGGGCACCTCGGCGTCGCGCAGTGGGGCGGCTGGGTGTGGTCGGGGGACCCCGACGCCACGTGGAAGACGCTGGAGGCCCAGATCTCGGTGGGCATCAACCACTCCCTGAGTCTCAGCCCGTACTGGGGCTCCGATACGGGCGGGTTCTACACGACCTCCGAGCTCACCGGGGAACTCTACGCGCGCTGGTTCCAGTTCTCTGCGTTCACCCCGTCATTCCGATCCCATGGACGCATCTGGCGGCTGCGGCTGCCATGGGGTTGGGGGCTCCCGGACATGGGCTTCCCGGAGGGCCAGACGGAGCTTCCGCCTGCGTCCGAGATGAACAACCCGGAGATCGAGGCGATCACGCGCAGATACGGCGAACTGCGCTACCGGCTGATCCCGTACACGTACACGCTCGCGCGGCAGGCACGGGACACCGGGATGCCATTGATGCGTGCGCTCTGGCTCCACTACCCGGAGGACGCGCGGGCCCGCGGTGTCGGCAGCGAATACCTGTGGGGCCGCGATCTGCTCGTCGCACCCGTCTTCATGAAGGCTGCCGAGACCCGAGAGGTCTACCTGCCGGTGGGTGACTGGTACGACTGGTGGACGGGCGAGCGGCACAGGGGCGGGCAGACCGTCACGCGTGAGGTGGATCTCTCGATCATGCCCATCTACGCGCGGGCCGGGGCCGTCATCCCCTTCGATCCCGCGCGGCAGTACATGGACGAGGAAGTCGACGCACCCACGACGATCAAGGTCTTTCGGGGCGCCGACGGCGAGTTCACACTGTACGAGGACGACGGAATCAGCCTCGACTACCTCCAGGGCCGCGGCACCTGGACCCGGATCAGTTGGAACGACGGCCAGGCGCGCCTGACGATCGAACCGGGGGCGCCGCCGGGGGCCGTCAACCTGCTGCCGGAGGGGCGTGACTTCATGGTCGAACTGTTGCCGGACAGGGAGACGAGGACGGTGCGGTATGCGGGCCAGCGGGTCGTGGTGAGGTTCTGAGCAGAGGAGGTCCTGCCCGCCGTCCCGCGCGGCCTAGCCCGCTTCCGGCCGCGGAAACACCCGCACCCGGTTCGCCCAGTCCTCCCACATCGCCGTCAGCCGATCCAACTCAACGGGTTGGCGCGTAGCCAGATCCCGTGTCTCGGTCCGGTCGAGCTGCGTGTCGTACAGTTCCCACGGGCCGGTGCTCCCTCGCGCCACCGCCTTCCAACTGCCGTCCATCACGGCCCGGCTCCATTCGTGCTCGACGTAGATCGCGCCCCGGTCCAGGGGCCGGTCGTCCGCGAACGCCGGTTACCAGGCTCACGCCTTCCAAGGGTTGGATCTCTTCGCCGGCCACCCCAGCCTCCGGGCACGGCAAGCGTTGCCACAGTAATCACCTGACAGCAGGCCTGAAGAAAGGACGGTGGCCAGACCGTCCCAAGCGGTGGAGACCCACGGCGCCACCTTGGCGAGGCCGGGTGTCAGGTGATTGCCGTTTACGTGTACACACGGAAGGAGACCGCGGCGCCGCGGTCCTCATACTCCATAGACCGCGACCTTGGCCCGCGCAGAATCGGACAGATTATGTGTTTTAGGGACCGGACAGACTATTTGCTAGAAATCAAGCCCCTTGACACGTGACAAGGAAGAGCGTTCAACTATGTCTGTAACCCTGTTCACCGCTTCAATCGAATCACCCGGGATCACAGTGCCTTCCACTGAAAGGGGAACACGAATGGCCAGCATTTTCGACTCTCTCCTCTCCCGCACGCGGAGCTTCTTCATGGTCGCCGCGCCTGCCTCTCCACGCACCCCCAGGACGCGGATTATCCCATCGGGATGGCTCTTCCTCCTCGCTGCGTCCGCGAGTATCCTCCTCATTGCGAGCAACCCTGAGCCGGCAAAGGCCTGGGGGTGCGGCAGGTACACGGAATGCGTGAGCAACTGTCCAACACAAGATGCAATCAACAGGATCTGTCTGGAGCATTTGGGGCCTTGTATACCCGGCAGTGGTAGCTGCGGACGGTGGGGTTGTGGCTGGGGGAATTCAAAGATAACTTGTGTCTACGAAGAGGGTGGTGGCCCACCACCGCCGCCAATCTAAAGGCTTCGAGCCGACCTTGCCCATTCTCCAAGTTCAACTCTCTCTCACGGAGCGGTTCCGACATGGCAGCACGCGACAGGATAATGGATGGCGCCGCCTTGATCGCTGTAGTCTGCCTTATGATTCTGGTAGCACGTGAGTTGACCAGCGAACACGGCCGTCCGGTGGGGAACCTTGTCGAGTCCCCAGAACAGGTAGAAGGTTGGGAAGCTCTCGGGACCCGCGGTCACCAGTGGGGTGATTCAGCAGCTCCCGTAACCGTCATCACGTTCATTGACTTCGAGTGCCCTGCGTGCCGTGACTTTGCTCTGGGGCCAGAACATGAGATACGTGCGTTGTACCCGAAGGAAGTGCGCTTCATTGTCCGGCACCTTCCGCTCTCTTACCACAGACTTGCGTTTCACGCAGCCAAGGCGTCCGAATGTGCCGCGCAACAAGATCGTTTTCATGCAATGTACTGGACACTGTTCTCTAAGCAAGATTCATTGGGAATAAAAGATCTTGCGAGCTATGCGGTGGAGAGTGACGTCACAGACTTAGGTACCTTTCGGCAGTGTATGTCATCGAATGAGGTCGAAGCTCAGATTACCTCGGATATCAAGGCAGCCGAAAGTGCGCGGGCCCAAGGTACTCCCACAATAATCGTCAATGGTCTTCGTCTGGCGGGGGTACCCACTGTCGACGAGTTCGAGGAGCTGATCCTAGTCGCTCTCGACCAATCGCGTTCAACTGCAAAGTGAATCCTGGGCGGGTGTTATTTGAGTACGGTAGGGTTTGTTTGCACAACGGCGCCTCCAGCCGCCTCCGCGTTGCCTCCGCCCGTTTCCGTTGCCGCCGGGACAGATTGGCTATCAGGCTCTTCGGTATCTGCATTGCATCTGCTGCTTGTGCCGCGGATCCGCCACTTCACTCCGAAGCGACACTGGCGGACACTCTCTCGGACGGCTCGATCCTTGTGATCAACTCATCGTCTGGGGCGTGGAGTCCTGATGCAGGGTCCAGGTGGAAGGTCGTTGAGAGCGTACGGATTGGGATGGTTGAGGGAGACGGACCTCAGCAGTTTGGAGACGTCAGATCCGTCGTGGTGGACGACTTGAACCGGATGTGGGTGGTTGACGCGTTGGCGAGCGAGTTGAGGGTGTTCGAAGGAGACGGCACGTTTGTTCGCGCCATTGGACGCCGGGGTGAGGGTCCATCGGAATTCCGACGAATCGGCGATGCTTTCCGCGGTCCCGGAGGTCAGATCTGGGTGGAGGATCTTGCACTTCGGAGGTGGGAGGTTTTCGACACTGCGGGAACGAGAATCGAAGGCCATGCGGTCGTCTCCACCGTCGGCAACTCGCCACGTGCGTGGACTCGGCAAGGGCTTCTCGCAGTTCTGGACGAGGATGTCATCAAGTTCTACGAGCGCATTGATGGCAGGCTGCGCGCCAAAGACCGAAGTTTCCCGCTACCACAACCGCGGATGCCACAAATGGTTTCCATTGAGTCCGGCGAGGGGAGCGGCACCATGCAGGTGCCACCTCCGTTTGTAGCCCTTCCCTGGATGGTTCTCGGCTCAGACCTCGATCTCTGGCTTGGCGACAGCAGCGGTGAGGATGGGCACTATGACATTCGCCGAATCGGGCTTGACATGGGCCGCGCAACTCTCACGATTCGCCGTCGATATCGTGCGACCGACATTCCCGACTCGATTCGGATCGCCGCACTGGAGTCGTTTCGGCAACAGTACATGACAGGAGATGTCTTGCCCGCGAGTATTGGACTCGGGATAATCCCGCGCCAGTATCCGCCCTTCGTCGATTTCCATGTATCGACGGATGGCTATTTGTGGGTCCGCCGGACTCTTGCCGATGGCGTAAGCGGATTTGATGTTTTTGGACCGGATGGGCGCTACGTGGGACAGCCGGAAATGCCTGTCGGCCTGCGGGCGGCTACCATGGAGATAGAATCGATTACGGACCATTCCATCTACGGGATCGATACCGACCGCTTGGGCGTAGATTATGTGGTCCGGCTGGATATCGTTAGGTAGCCTGCCCCCTGGGGATCAACACTTTGTCTGACGTAGTCGTGGCTTGGGGACGCATGGAAGCGCGCGGCGTAAGGCAGAGGAGGTCCAGCCCGCCGTCCCGCGCGGCCTAACCGGCGCCCGGCCGCGGAAACACCCGCACCCGATTCGCCCAGTCCTCCCACATCGCCGTCAGCCGAGCCAGCTCACCGGGTTGGCTCCCAGCCAGATCCCGCGTCTCGGTCCGGTCGAGCTGCGTATCGTACAGTTCCCACGGGCCGGTGCTCCCCCGCGCCACCGCCTTCCAACTGCCGTCCATTGCGGCCCGGCTCCCCTCGTGCTCGACGTAGATCGCGCCCCGATCCAAAGGCCGGTCGTCCGCGAACACCGGCACCAGGCTCACGCCTTCCATGGGTTGGATCTCTTCGCCGGCGTAGTCGGTGGGATAGCCGGTCCCGGCGAGCTCCACGAGCGTTGGCATGATGTCGATAAGATGGCCGGGCTGGTCCCGTAGTTCGCCGCCGGCGGGAATGCCCGCCGGCCAGTGGGCGATCAGCGGCGTCGCGACGCCCCCGGTGTGGGTCAGGGCCTTGTAGAGCCGGAAGGGTGTGTTCGAGACGTTGGCCCACGGGAGGCCGTAACTCTGGTAGGTGTCGGCGGGGCCCGGCATCACGGCCGGGTCGTTGCCAACCTGGATCGGGCTGCCGTCCAGCGTGAACTCCCGGCTCACGCGCTCGCCCCCGCGGAGGATGTAGTCGTACCAGCCCTGCGTGTTGATCTCCTCCGCGCACCCGCCGTTGTCGGAGAGGAACAGGATCAGCGTGTCGTCCAGCACACCACGCCGCCGCAGCATATCGAGCAGGCGCCCGATCGCCCGGTCCATCGACTCGACCTGTGCCGCGTAGACCTCCATGCGGCGGAGGTGCCAGGCCCGGTTCTCCGCCTCCTCCCAGGGGGGCGCCCCGGCCTCCCGCTCCGGCAGCGCCCAGCGGGGGTCGACGATCGACGCCGCCAGCATCCGCTCGTGACGCTCCTGCCGCAGACGGTCCCAGCCGGCGTCGAAACGCCCCCTTGCCAGGGCGATGTCCTCCTCGGGAGCGTGGAGCGGCCAGTGGGGTGCCGTGAACGACTGGTACAGGAAGAACGGTGCGCCGGGGGTCCGGTCCAGGTGGTCTTCGAGGAACCGCACCGAACGGTCACCGATGGCGTCCGTGTAGTAGAAGCCTTCGCCCAGCTCCTCGAAGGGGTCGTTATCGAGGGTCAGCGTCTGGGGCTCGAAGTAGCTGCCCGCGCCGGTGATCGTGCCGAAGTAGCGGTCGAAGCCGCGCTGAAGCGGCCAGTTGTGCTTCGGCCCGTCCGCCTCGATGAAGCGGGTGACGTGCCACTTGCCCGTGGCGTACGTCCCGTAGCCGGCATCCCGGAGGACCTCTGCCAGCGTGACGCAGTCGCGGCCGAGGTCGCCGCGGTAGCCTGGCACGCCCCGGTCGTTCATCATGCCGCCCACCCCGGCCTGGTGGGGATAGAGACCGGTGAGGATGCACGCCCTGGAGGGGCAGCAGCGGGCCGCGTTGATGAAATTGGTGAAGCGCAACCCTCCCAGTCCCAGGAAGTCGATGTTGGGGGTGAGCAGCTCGCCGCCATAGCAGCCGATGTCGGAGTAGCCCAGGTCGTCCGCGAAGATCAGAACGACGTTGGGCCGCCGGGCGTGCTGCCCGGCAGGCTGCGCGCAACCGGCGAGGCTCCCCAGTATGGCGGGCCCGGCGAACGCGGCCGAGCCTGCCAAGGCACGGCGGACGAATTCTCGACGGTTCATCAGAAGGCCCTGATCGCTCTCACCCTGCGGGGAAAGTCCTTGTCGTCGCCGTGCACCCGGCCCAGATCGGGGAAGTCGACGTGGGCGGCCATGTCGGCGCTTACCTGGGACGACGCCCAGTAGGTGAAGTTGTCCGCCAGCCCGATGTCCCTGAAGTTGCCGATCCCCCGCGCCCGGAGGCTCTCGTACATGAGGACGAGCTCGTCGGTCGACGGCAGGAACCAGCCTCCGATCCCGTTGAGCACGAAGTGGGCGCACAGGTACGCCGCCGAGCCCGGCTCGTCGCAGGCGGCCAGAATGTCGGCCGTGTTCTGCCTGCCGGTGCCCACGGCCGTGCCGCGCGCTCCAGCAACGTCTCGCCGGAAGCACCCCCACTTCGCCCCACCACTCTGGTCGAACGGGGCAGCTTCAAGATATGTCCAACCGTCATTTACATAGTTTGGATTCACGTAACAGATGAACCCTCCGGCGGGCCCGGTATCTCCCGGCGCCAGTTCCCGGCGGGATAGCCAGACAGACATCTCGCCCGCCCCGCGGTTGGCCCACAGATGATAGGGCACCAGCGTTACGGGCATCGCCGGCGCGGACGAATCAGTGAGGCTTCGAGCCTCCGTGTCGATGACTGGGTGGCCCCCGAGCAGGTCGGCGTCAAGGCGCGTTCGCATCCCGATGTTGTCGTCGAATAGCAGATCCAGGACCCTGCCGCCCTCGACTTCGGGCCATTCGCAACAGTACACGATGGGGCCGCACTCGACAGCGAACCGGCCCCGGTTCTCGCGAACCCGCTCGTCCGCGACCACCCTGCGAACCTCCATGGGCAGCACCACCTCGATCAAATCTCCGTCCCGCCAGGACCGCGTCAGGGACACGTAGCCCAGTTCGTCGGGCGTCGAGTCCACCACCCGGCCGTTCACCGTCACCGATGGTGGACTGGCCAGCCGGTCCGTGTAGCTGTAGAGCCCCAGTGGCGTCGGCACGTCGCGGGCCCATCCGGGCATGCGCAGCCTGATCGTGCCCCGCAGGGTCTCCTCCGTCGAGACCGTGATCCGGGAGTTCCCACCCCACGGCATTTCGCTCTCGACCGAGAGCCCCAGCCTGCCCCCGCCCATCTCGAACCCGGTTTCGCTGGACACGTACAGGTTCACGAAGACCACCCCGTCGGGATCCTGTGCGTAGATGTAGCCCGGCACCCGGGCCATGAAGCGGACGAGCGTGGGCGGGCAGCACTCCAGCGATGCCCGCTGCCAGCGGAGGTCGCGGCCGTCGCCGGCACTCGCCAGACGGTTCACGTAGAAGTAGTGATCCCCCGAGACGGAGACGCCGCACGCGGCATTGTTGTACATGCCGCGTTCCATGATGTCGATGTAGCGGCCATCCCCGGTAGCGAGAAAAAGGTTGTGGCTCAGAGTGATCAGCATCAGAACCGCGCAGGTCTCCGAATAGGCGTCGATGTTCGGCAGCGAGTACGGCTCGCCGAAGCCCTCGTTGCCGGTCGTCCCGACGCCCCCCGTGATGTACATCTTCCGGCTCACGGCGTCGTGCCACATGCGTTGCGCGACCCGCAGGTACTCCTCGCGTCCCGAAAGGATGCCCACGTCCGCCAGCGAGACCGCGAGGGTCATGCAGTTCACCGCGTGGCCCACAGCCTCGGCCTGCTCCAGGACGTGCCTGTGGGACTGGTTGTGGCGGCTCCGCCCGACCGAGTCGTCGCGGCCCCGGATATCCAGGTAGTGCCTGGCCAGATCGAGGTGCCCGGAATCCCCGGTGATCCGGTAGAGCCGGGAGCAGTTGAGCGAGTCCCGCTCTCCGCCCGAAAACGGAGGGTCGTTGGTCTGGAAGTCGTCCTGGAGCAGCGCTGCCGATCGAATCGCCCTGTCCAGAAGTTCGCGTCCGCCCGTTGTCCGGTACCATGTGGCCGCAACCCCGAACTCGCGATTGCTGGCTGGTGCCTCCTGGCCCGCCATCTCGCCGACCCTCCTGTCCACCCACGCCTGAAGCCACGGATCGCGATGGGTCACGAGCGACAGCATGGCGGCCTCGAGGACACCACCGCGTGTCTGCCTCGGCGAAGCTTCCAGCTTCCGGGCTTCCAGGGGTATGGTGACCTCCGCGTTCCTCCGAACCCGGGGCTCCCAGAAGTCGTCGGCCAGGACAACCTCGGAGTGGAGGGCTGGACGAATGGGATAGTCGGTAGAGGCTGCGCGTGTCGACTTCCAGAGCTCGATGTCGGGTCGGCCCCTGGTGGAAGACGTGCCCGCCACCGGGGGCGCAGGGGTTTGCGCCGCCGCCGCGCAGGCCAGCGCGCCCGCTGCCGGAACAGTCTGGAGGAAGCGCCGTCGGGGAATGTGTTCGTTCATGTCCGGGCCCTCAGCCTATCTGCCATTCGATCACCCCGAACTCGCGCCACTCGATGTCCTCGTCGATGAACATCGCCGCGGGCGGACCGATCTGCCCAGCGGTGTACGAGATCGTGCGGGGCTCGACCTCCAGCCGCAGCGCACGGGTCACGACCGGCTCGAACTCGATGGTGCTCCACGAGTCCTCTTCGACCGTGAACGCTCCGTCGGTCGCCACGGTCCGCCACTCCCGCCCGTCCCGCCAGAGCACCCGCCACGACTCGGGGAAGTTGCAGAACCGCTTGTCGTCGAAAAAGAAGACGCGCGAGGAGGACACCCGCACCGGCGCCTCGAACTCGTATTCCAGCCAGGCGCGTTCGCCCACCGGGGGCCGCATGCGGAAGAAGCGGTGCGACTGGTCGGCCGAGTTGATCGGCTCGCGCCCGTCGTGGATCGCCGCGACGTCGTCGTTCTGGTCGTTGTACCCCGTCCAGCCCTTCTCGACACCGCCCGAGGTGCGTACGGCGGAGACCGGAGCCGGGAGCGCCGGTGGGAACCACGCCGCGGCGGGCTCCCTCGCCATCCAGACCGCCATCTCGCCCATCCCCCGGTTGGCCCATGCGTAGTAGGGGATGGCGGTGAGCCGGTGAGGGACGGTCGGGGCGCGTTCGCCGCGGCTGTCCTCCCGGATCGCCTCCACGTCGCCCCGTACGACCTGAACACCGCCCAGCATGTCCGCCCGGAACGCCGAGTCGAAGGTGGCGGCGTCCGGCACGACGATGTTGAGCGCGCGCCCACCGTTGTCCGGCCACTCCGCGCAGTAGACCAGGGGTCCGCGCTGCAGGGCGACGCGCCCGCGGTCGTCCTGAATTGCCTCGTGGGCCAGCACCCGCCGCACCGGCATCGGAAGATCGAGCTCCACGACATCGCCGGCCCGCCACGTGCGCTCGATCCGGGCGTATCCGCGTTCCAGTTCACGGGTGCTCACCTCGCGGCCCGCGGCCTGGCCAAGGCGTGACCCGCCGCGCCCCACCCGCAGGGTCGGCGACTCCGGATCCGCATCCGCGAAACGGTACAGCTCACCCGGCATGACCTCGCCGCGCGCCCATCCGGGGATCCGTACCAACAGCGGGAAGGTGGCCTCGCGCTCCGGATCGATGAGGATGCGGACGCGACCCGCCCACGGATAGTGCGTTTCCTGGCGCACCCGCACCGGCACACCGGCGATTTCAACCTGGGCGTCGGAGTTTGTGAAAAGATTCACATAGAGCATCCCCGACGGATCGGTTGCGTAAACGTAGCTGCCGATCGAAGCGAGCATGCGGATCACATTCGGCGGGCAGCAGGGAACATTGATCCAGTCGAAGCGCTCGTAATCGCCGAAGGATTTCAGCGGGTTCTGGTAGAAGAAGCGGTCGCCCCGGAGCGACACGCCGACGAGCAAGGCGTTGTACAGCACCCGCTCCATCACGTCGACGTAGCGGGCGTCGCGGTCCAGGAGCGCCAGCCTGTGGCACCAGACCGCGCTTCCGTACGCGGCGCAGGTCTCGTTCCAGGCGCTGAGGTTGGGCAGCTCGTGGGGCTCGCCGTACTTCTCGTGGAAGCGCGTAGACCCGATCCCGCCGGTGAGATACGTCTTCAGACGGGTCTGGTCCTCCCAGATGCGGTGCACGGCTTCCGTGTACGCCGGATCCCCCGAAAGCGCCGCGATGTCGGTCATCGCGATGTACAGGAAGGTGGCCCGTACCGCGTGCCCGACCGCCTCGGACTGCTCCACCGCCGGCTTGTGGTCCTGGGCGTAGGTGCGATCGATCGCGTATTCGCCGGTGCGCGGGTAGTCGTCGCGGCCCCGCGCGTCGGCGAAGAACCTGGCCAGCTTCCAGTAGCGCTCGTCGCCGGTGGCCCGGTACAGCGCGACCAGACCGATCTTCAACCCCTGATGCCCGGAGATATGAGTTTCCTTCCCGGGCCCGTAGACGGAATCCATCTGATCGGCAAGCCGCACAACCGCGTCCAGTAGTCTGGACTTGCCGGTCGCCGCCGCGTACGCTGTCGCCGCCTCCAGCACGTGGCCCGAGACGCGGATCGATTGCTGCGGGGTCTCGATGCGCCGCTCCAACTCCGCGAGCATTCCGTCGATGCGCACATCGGCGTACGCCTCCAGTTCGGGGTCCGGGCGTTGCTCGAGCATGTAGGCCGCGGCCTCGATGAGCTTGGAGAGACTGAAGCCTCCGTCCCCGAACCTCTCGAAGCAGTAGGGAAGGGAGACCGTGCGGTTCGCGTCCATCCGCGGCCGCCAGAACTCGTCCGTAATCGTCACCTGGGCCGAGCGGACCACTCGGAGCGGGTAGTCTTCGGCGACAGGAGAAAGCGGGGAGGCGTCGAGCCCGGCGAGCCGACCGGTCCGGCCTTCCGCGGTGCCTGCAAGACGCTTCAGCGCGGCGGGGAGGGGAAGCACTCCCGCGCCCGCCGCCGCGCGCAGAAACAGCCGGCGGTCCATCACCGCCCTCCGTCCCCCAGCTTCCGCTCCAGCTCGGCTACAGGTCCTTCCAGAATGGCCGCCAGCATGGCCGAATACTCCTCGACCTGTCGCGCGTAGCGCTCGATCCACTCCCACTGGGCGGCCGTCGGCCGTCCGCTGTAGTTGCCGATCTGGATCGTGAACCAGTTGAGGCGCCCCGCGAGATTCACGTGGCCAGGGTCCCGGACATCGCCGGCGAATCCGAGCAGGATTGGCCTCAGCCCCTCGCGGACGGCCGCAGCCTCCTCCCGGATCGAAGCGTCTCCCGAAGTCTGCTCCGCCTCCTCCAGGCGGGCGTCAAGCGGCTGTAGTCTGGCCAGCGCGTCCCGTACCGTGCACTCCGCCCGCTCGATCATGCCCGCGGCACGGTACCAATCCTCCATGTCCGCCGCCGCCGCGTCCACACGCGGATCCATGCGGACCACGACCCTTCGTTCACTCGTCTCGCCGTCCAGCGTGAGGCGCGCCGAGTACGTCCCCGGAATCGCGCGCACCCAGGTGCCGCCGCCCCCCCTCCCCCCGCGTCCTCCACCTTCCGCCGCGGCCGCCGGTGCGGCGTCCTCCCCCTCGGGCACGCACGCCGACCGCTCGCCCAGGTCCCATGCCACGCGGTTCAAACCGGACTCCGCGGGACCCGTCAGCGAGCGCACCAGGCGGCCGTCGGCGTCGGTGACATCGACGCGGACCCGTCCTCCCGGGTTCCATTCAGGGTCCACCCAGTACGTCAGCAGCGCCCCGTAGGGCTGGTTCGGGGCCACCCAGACCCGGTTTCCGAGCGTGCTCACATCGGACGCCCTCGTGTAGCGCACGGCCGGCATGGGGTCGAAGAGTTCGAGGCGCGCGAGGCCATCGCCCTCAATCCCCGGCGCGCGCGCCGCGGCCAGTCGCTGGAGCGCCGTCACGTCATCCAGGACATAGAACCCCCGCGAGTGCGTGGCGATCACCAGATCGTTGTCGCGCGGGTGCACCTCCAGGTCGCGCACCGCAACAGGCGGCAGTCCCAGCCGCAGGTCCACCCACCGGTTACCGCCGTCGAAGGAGGCGAAGATTCCGAGTTCGGTGCCCGCATACAGGAGGTTCGGCGAACGCAGATCCTCGTCTACCACGTGCACGTAGCTGCGCAGCCCGTCGCTGATGCGCCGCCAGGTGGACCCGAAATCCTCGGTTACGAAGATGTAGGACTCGAAGTCGTCCATCCGGTGCTGGTCGATGGCGATATAGGCCCGTTCCGGCACGGCACGGGACGCCTGGACGCTCCCTACCCATGAGTTGGGCGGCGCCCCCTCGACGTTCGGGGCCACATTCGTCCAGCTCTCCCCGCCGTCGCGGGTGATCTGAACGTTGCCGTCGTCGGTCCCCACCCAGATCACCTCCGGGTCGAGCGCGCTCTCGGAGATCGACAGGATCGTGCTGTGGTACTCGGCACGCGTGTTGTCGGGCGAGATCGGCCCGCCGGAGAGGCGCTGCTTCTCCGGGTCGTCGGTGGTCAGGTCCGGGCTGATGATGTCCCAGGTCTCCCCGCCGTCCCGCGTACGGAAGAGGACGTTGCCGCCGTAGTAGATCACGTCGGGGTCGCTCGGCGACATGTGAATCGGCGAGTTCCAGTTGAAACGGTACTCCTCCAACTCGGCGCCCCCGCCTGCCGGCCCGGGCGGATACGGCTGGATGTAGCGCTCCTCGCGGGTGCGCATGTCGATCCGGGTGATGTCGCCGAAGTGGCCGTTGTAGTAGATGATTTCGGGGTCGCGCGGGTCCGCTATCGTGTACATTCCGTCGGCCATGTATCGCAGCCGCACCCAGTCGCCCTCGCGCACCCCCACCCGGTTCCACTTCTCGTTCGGCCCGCGCCAGATCTCGTGATCCTGGAAGCCGCCGAGAACGTTGTAGGGCTCGGCCATGTCGAGCCCCAGGTGGTACGCCTGCGCCATCGGCATGTTGTTCAGGAAATCCCAGTTCTCGCCGAAATCGTTCGAGATCCAGAACCCCCCGTCGGTGCCCGACAGCAGCCGCGCCGGGTCGGTGGGGTCGATCCACAGGGCGTGGTGATCCCCGAACATGCTCCCACCGTGGCCGCCGAAGGTCAGCCCCCCGTCCGTCGAGACGCTGAACTGGCCGGCAAGCGTGTAGACGCGGTCGGGGTCCACCGGGTCGGCGCGCACCTGGGTGTAGTAGAAGGGACGGTTGTTGAGACGGCGTTCGGCGCTCACCACCTGCCAGGTGATCCCGCGGTCGTCGGAACGCCAGAGTTCGCCTTCCTCCTGGGACTCGACAAGGGCGTACACGCGGTTCGGGTCCGCCGCGTGCACGCTGACGCCCACACGCCCGATGACGCCCGCGCCGGGCAGGCCGTTCGCCAGCGCGGGGTCGGTGAGGCGCGTCCAGCTGTTGCCGCCGTCCGCCGAGCGGAAGAGGCCGCTCCCCGGGCCGCCGCTGCGGAAGTGCCAGGGCCGCCGCAGGTAGTCGTACATGCCGGCGTAGACGATGTCGGGATTGAGCGGGTCGATCGCGACGTCGCTCGCGCCCGTGGTCTCGTTCCTGTAGAGGACGCGTTCCCACGTGTTGCCGCCGTCCGCCGATCGGAAGAGGCCCCGCTCCTCGTTCGGTCCCCACGCGTGGCCCATGGCCGCCGCGAAGACGATCCGGGGGTTGCGGGGATGGATGACGATGCGCGAGAAACGCTCCGTGTCGGTCAGCCCGAGGTGCGTCCAGGTCGCCCCGCCGTTGATGCTCCGGTAGATGCCGTCGCCGATCGAGATGCTGTTGCGCACCGCGCCCTCCCCGGTGCCCACATACACCACGTCCGGGTCGTCCGGCCGCACCGCGATGGCCCCGATCGACAGCGTGCCCCCGTCCTCGAAGACCGGCTCGAAGGTGGTGCCGCCGTTCGTGGACTTGAAGAGTCCTGAAGACGAGGAGCCGACGTACAGGATGTTGCGGTTGTCCGGGACGCCGGCGACGTCCGAGATCCTTCCCGAGAACATGGCGGGCCCGATTTCGCGCCAGGAAAGGCTGGACAGGACCGCTCCATCGCCCACAAGCGCGTTCGGCCCGGTGGTGGTGGCCTCGGCGGCGGGAGAGTCGGGCGCTGGCTGACAGCGCGCCAGGGCGAGGGCCAGGAAGACTGCGATAAGGGATGCGGCTGCGCGGTTCCGGATCATGACGAACTCCTTCCGGCCGGAGCGGCGTGCCCGGTTAGGATAGGAGGCTCCGAGTGCGGCGGGCAAGCGGTAACGGTGCCCCTGCATGTCAGGTCGGCCCGTCACGCTCAGCGTCGCCCGATTCTCCGCGTATGCCAGGTCTCGACGACCTCAGGGTACGGGTATGACGCGGCACCGGGACGGTCCCGAGCGTCCGCGCCGCTGACGCGGTCGCCCTCTGCCACTCCCCGCCCGGCCTCGTCGTACGGATATTGGCTCATCCCGTCAAAGGGCATGGGGCCCACCTTCCACCCGGCGGCGGTATTCATGTCGGCGTCCTTCAGCCATCCCTCGGTGTAAATGACGAAGTCACGAGTCCACCCCTCGCGCAGGTCGGGCAGTCCGCCTGCGTCGAAGCGCAGCGCCAACTCGTCGCCGGGGCCCATGATCGGGTAGCGGTCGTCGGCTTCCCCCACCAGCGGGAGCACGTCGCCGTAGCGCGTGAAGCGCCCGACGATCGGACGCCAGCGCGGCTCCTCCGACACCGTTCCGTAGTCGAACCAGGGCGGGCCCGAGCGTCCGCCTTTCCGGTATTCCCGGGAGAATCCGCGGAAGCGCAGGTCGGCCGCGGCAGGTTCCAGCACGGTCAGCCTTGTGGGGGCCACGGGCGCGCCCACCGAGAAGAAGACCTCGTCCCAGTAGATGTTCATGTTGGTGCGGATGCGAACGCGGTGGTCGGAGGTCGGAAAGAGCCCGGTGAGCTCCTGGACGATTGTCTTGTTCTTCCCCGACGGGAAGCTGAGCTCGGCGACCGCGGTCTCCCACTCGCCGTCCTCGCCGATCACCTGCAGGTGCGGCATGACGGTTGCCAGCGCGGAAGACTGCGAGAGCGCGACGTTGATGCTCGCGTCGGTCGGAAAGATCCATCCGCGCAGGTACAGCTGAATCGGCTGGCCGGGGTCGAAGTCGCCCAGGTCGAGGACGAGATCGTGCAGCTCGCTGATGCCCTGGTATCGGAGCGGCCTGAAGTCGCCGACGTACACGTCGTCCGACGCCGAAAGCGCCACCAGAGCGTCGCGTCCGAGGTGGTCGGTGGCGGAACGGGGTGAACGCCGCTCGCCAACCTGGTGGAGTGCCAGGCGGACCTCGGGTCCCGGTGCCACAAAGCGCTCATCGACGAAGACATCGACGGAATCCGGATGATCGACCGCGATCAGATCGATTTCGTCGATATAGAAGACCTCCCACAGCTCATCGGTGATCCGCAGTTCGAAATGGCCATTTCGTTCGCGGAGCGCGTCGCCCGGAATGCGAAGGTATTCCCTCGACGCGTGCGGCGGGGCGTAGTGCGCTTCTCCGCGCGCCATGAGACCGGTCGGCATTCCCAGCGCACTCTTCCACAGGATGTCGGTCACGAACTCGAAGCGTTCTCCGTTCCAGGCGAACAGCGTTGGGCACGAGCCCTTGAGAATCTGCTCTTCGACGATCGACTGGTTGGCGTCGCTGTAGAGGATGTTCTGGGGCACACCGTTGGGCCATCGCACCCTGATCACGTCAGCGCCCGGACGCTGGCCGAGCCCGACATGAACTTCGGGCTTGTCGACGACCACGGTCCGGTACAGAGCGCCCGCCCGCACCTCGACCTTTGCCCCGAGGCCGAAGTGGTTGTTCTTGCCGCTGCCGGTGGAAAGCCCGACGAGCCGAATCTTCAGGTACCGGTTCGCGTTGCCGCCGTCGTTGCGCAACAGTCTCACCGAACCATCGGCGGTCGATGCGAACAGGTCGAGATCGCCATCTGCGCCGAAGTCGGCCGCCACGATCCGACGGAGCGGGGGAAGTCGGGGGATGAGATGTGAAAGGTCGTCGAAGCGCCCGGCGGCGGCGTTCCGATAGAGGCCTATGACACCCTCGCCGCTGGACGACTCGCCGGCCAGTGCGATATCGAGCCAGCCGTCGTTGTCGAAGTCGAGGAGAATGCCGTCGTGGATCACGAGCCGGGATGCGCCCGCCAGCAGGGCTTCCGGTCGTCGGTCGCTTTCGAATCTGCCGCCGCCCTGATTGAGCCAGAGGGCGACTCCGGACCCGCCGCGCGGCGCAGTCAGGAGATCGAGCCAGCCGTCGTTGTCATAGTCCCCCACCGAGACAATGCCATGGCGGTCCGCTGCCACCCCCCGCTCACCGGCTCGCTCGGCCAGCCGGCCAGAGCGTTCGTTATCGTAGAGTTTCAGCGGCCCGCCCGGATCCGCGACGGCAAAGTCGAGGTCGTCGTCGTCATCGAAGTCGCCGAACGCGGCCGAGCCGCCGGGGGCCACCGGCGGCCGCAGCCCCGCGAGCGCAGTCACATCGGTGAACGTCCCATCGAGGTTGTTGCGCAGCATCGCACCGTCGGAGTCGGCGGCGAACGCCAGATCCAGGTCGCCGTCGTGGTCGTGGTCGAGGAAGAGCGGCGCGCCGGAGGGAAGCGGGGCTCCGAGCGGTTCCGTCATTTCCCGAAACGAACCGTCGCCCTGGTTGCGGAAAATCGCCCCCGTCCCACCACGGGCTAGGTACAGGTCAAGATGGCCATCGTTGTCGATGTCGCCGAACGCCGCGTCAGTGGGGACCGGGCCGGCGAGTCCCGCGCCAGCCGTCTCGTCCACAAAGCCGGCGGAATGACCGCGCAAAAGCCGCCCCCCCGCGTAGATGTCGAGATCCCCGTCGCCGTCATGGTCCATGACCAGGAGCGCCCCCGCGGCACCGCCGCCGGACGGAATGCCCGCGCTCGCCGTCACGTCGGTGAAGCGAAGCGCCGCAAGCACGGTCTCGGCATCGCGTTCGCCGTCTCCGATCAAGTCGCTGAAGGTGACGATCGGCAGCCCGGCCAGCACTCCGCCCGTGCCGCGCAGATCGCGCAACCCCCGCTGATAGCCCGGTGTCGTGCGCATCACATTGTGAAACGGAAGGAACTCGGCCAGAGCGGTCATGGCATCGCCGTCCCTGGCCGCACCCAGGGCCGCGTCGAAGAGGTCCTGGCCCTCAACCGGGAACACGGGCACGATCTGGCGGAGTGCTTCGAGACCCGCGGTGGCGGAGTCCGCCAGCCCGACCGCCAGCAACGCCTGCACGTGTTCGACGCGCGCCGCAACGTTGCCGGGATGAAGTTCCGCCAGCACACCCAGCGTCGATGCGCGCCGGGAACCTGCTTCCGCACTGGTCGAATCGGCGTCGAGCGACGCGAGTGCGTACAGCGTCCTGCCGTGTGTTGCGTCCGATGCCAGTCCTCGCTCCAGTTCAGCGCGGGCCACGTCCGCGCGGTCGGACGCGAGCAGGACATCGGCAAGGATCAGCCGCACGTCGGGATCGTCCGGGTCGAGGTCGAGCGCACGGCGCACCGCCGTCCCGGCGTCGGCCAGACGCCCCATCCGGAGATACGCGAGACTCAGATTGGCGAGCGCCGCCGGCTCGCCCGGAGCCATCTGCACCAGCCGCTCGAACTCGGTGGCCGCTTCCTGAAGCCGGTTCTCCTCGAGGTGCGCGAGGCCAACCGTCTGGATGGTCAGGAGTTCCGCCACGTCGGGGGGAGCGTCCCGGCACGTCGCCAAAACGGCGCCCGAGAGCGCGCCCGCGAGCGCCAGTGCGACGGTACGCCCGGGCACGGTCGTGCGAAGTCCTCTCATATTTGTCCCGGCCTCTCCTGGACGGTCACCAGTTCGCCCGCCCGCACCGGACCGACCCGGGTCGTTCTGCCGCCGCCCGGCCAAACTACCACGATGCTGTCGGCCGCTCCCGCCTCCCCGAGACCGAAGATAAGCGGCTGGAGTGACGACTGGGAAAGATAGGACGAACCCGTCGAGACGAAACGCCGCTGTGTGCGGCCGGTGGAGTACACGGTCACAAGGGCGCCCAGCGCGTCGTGGTTGGGCGGGGCACCCGCGAGGCGTATGCCGATTCCCGGAGGTGCGGCCAGATCGTTGCGATAGAGCCTCGGCGCGCCCCCGTTGACCGTGATGAGCAGGTCGAGGTCGAAGTCGCCGTCGATGTCGGCGGTGGCGATGCCACGCCCGACAACGGGCTCTCGAAAGTCGGCTCCCACCAGGTCGCTGGCATCGATGAACTCTCCCGTGCCGTGTCCCAGAAAGAGCCGGGGCCGCTGTGCGAAGGCCTGTTCCCGCCGTACCGCGCCGATGCCGGGTTCGATGTGTCCGTTGGCAGCCAGCACATCCGCAGTGCCGTCGAGATCGAAGTCCGCGAAGGTCACGCCGAACGTCAGAGGCACCAGCGTGGGGCGTGCGAGACGCGCTGCCCCCGCGCGGTCCTGAAAGAGATCGTTGCCGATCCTGGTGAACAGGGCGAGCGGCTCGTGCGCGAAGTTGCCTATCGCGATCGCCCACCCGCCATCGCCTGTCAGGTCGGCGACGTCGATGCCCATTCCAGCGCGGGCCCGCCCGGCTTCGTCGAAGGCCACGCCGGCGCGCACGGCGATGTCGGTGAAGGTGCCGTCTCCCTCGTTGCGATACAGGAAGTTGCGCTGCGTGTCGTTGGCGACCACCAGATCCGGCCAGCCATCGTCGTTGAAATCGGTTACGGCCACGCCCAGCGACTTCCCGTCCGGATTGTTGACGCCGGCGGCGTCGGTAATGTCGGCGAAACGCCCCGTTCCGCCCGGGTTCCGGTAGAGACGGCAGGTTTCGCCCTCGTACTGCTGGGGCGTGGCGTACGACTTGGTTGTTCCGTCGATGGTGGCGAAGAGATCGGTTTCCGGGGTCCAGCGCACGTAGTTGCAGACGTAGAGGTCGACCCACCCGTCGAGGTCGACATCCACCCAGGCCGCTCCGGTCGACCACGCCGGTGGCCCGCCGGGCGGATCCCCGTCCACTCCGGCGGACCCCGTGACGTCGGTGAACCTGCCGCCCTCGTTGCGCAGAAGGCGGTTCGGGCCCACCGCGGTGAGGTACACGTCGGCGTCGCCGTCACCGTCGTAGTCCGCCACGGCTACGCCCATGCCGTACAGCGACAGGTCGAGTCCCGCGGCTGCCGTCGCGTCCACGAAACGTCCGCCTCCGAGGTTGCGGTAAAGGCGTTGGGTGGGCCGGTCACCGGGGCGTTCGTGACCCGGCCACCAGTCCGAGTTGACCAGGAGCAGATCGGCCAGGTGGTCGCCGTCGTAGTCGAAGAAGGCCGCGCCGCTGCCGAGTGTCTCCGGCATCCACTTCTCCCCAAAGGCGCCGTGCGAATGCTCGAAGTCGATTCCGGCCTCGGCGGAGACTTCGGTAAAGAGTAGCCCGGCTGCGACCGTACCGCCGACAGTTGTCGTGTCGGGCGGTGACGAGTATCGCGGAAGGGGCTCGGGCCCGGGATCGCCGCATCCGGGCGCAGCGCACACGAGCACGAACGCAGTCACAAGCGAAGGCACGCGGCCGACGCAGCCTGGGCGACCGATTCGGGCCACATCACGTCTCATCGGGCGACCTCGAGCCGGTGGACCGGGATCGGTTGCGCCATGAGGTTCGCGCCGGGGTTTCGGGCGCGGTAGGCCCGGGTGACCTCCTGGGCCGCTTCGTCGACTCCGTAGTAGAGGTACGCGGCCTCGGCGCGAGCGGCCTCCGCTGCGCGGCCCAGCGCCCGCAGCGCCAGCATGCGGTGGTAGTGGGCCACGCGGTCTTCCGGGTCGATCTCGAGCACCCTGTCCAGCGCATCGAGCGCGTCCTCGTAGCGGTCCCCGAGGAAACGGGTCCGGCCGAGCGCCCGCCAGGCCGCCCGGTCCCCGGGGAACACCTCGAGCACCCGGAGGTACGCGAGCGCGGCGTCTTCGTGGCGGCCGTCTTCCCGGAGGACCTGTCCCCAGACCCAGGCGGCCCGCGCGTTGCCGGGGTCAATGGCCTCGGAACGTTCGAGCGCCCCGTACGCCAGTGCGAGATTCCCCTCGGCGAAGGCGGTGCGCGCGAGGTTGAGCGGGCCGTCGACGCGGTCGGGGGCCATGGCTTCCACCCGTGCGAACGCTTCGGCGGCCCGTCGCAAGTCACCCTCCAGCAGCAGAGCGATCCCGTAGTCGTTGTGGCGCGTCCAGTCGCGCGGGCCCGCGTTCCCCGCGTCCGCCGCACGTGCCCCCGGCGGGGCGACCAGGACCTGCACCGAGTCGGCGGCGATCCGGGTTACCGGCAGGTCGGGCGGCGCATCGAATGCTGCGAAGCCGGCGCGATTCGACTCGAACGCAAAGACGCTGTACGCGCGATCGAACTTCCGCCACAGCAGGCGCGCCGTCACGGTGAGCGTTGAACCGGCAAGCGAGGCCGGCAACGTGAATTCGTAGTGGGCCAGATCGGCTGCTCCGGGTCCGATGACGTTCGCGTAGACGGTCGTGTGGATGTCGTGGGCGTTGCGGCGGTGAATTGCGTTGCCGTTCCCGTCGACCAGGACGGACTTGAACGTGTGCGCATAAGGGTCCAGGTAGCCGTCGGCCTGCAGCAGGCCGCTCGCCGAGATCCGGCGTCCCTCGGCATCGGTTACTGTAAACTCGATCCACCCCTCGTTCGAGTCGTTGGTTCCTCCGGGGAAGGTGTGCCCCACGCCCAGGTTCCTGACAACGACGTCGAAGACAACGGGCTGTCCGGACGGAAGCGACGCACCGCGGGGGGCAACGAGCTGCGGCGGATCCCCGTCTGGGACCCGGACGGCGAAGATGTCAATACGCAGCTTCTCCTCCTGCAGGAAGTCCTCGATGCGTCGCAGCGTCGCGCTGTCTCCGCGCACGAAGGGGAGCGCGGTATTGGCGGCAAGAAACCGATGCGAGCGCACCATCCCGTCCTTGGCGGCGAGGTCGCCCCGGACTGCCGGTTCGGGCGGCATGTGGCAGTCCTGGCAGGTTTGCCGTGCCGCCGGGAGATAGAACGTACGCGCCGCATTGTGCGACACTCCGCTGTCGTCCCAGTTGTCGAACTCGTTCTGGCCGCGCAGCCAGCGGTAGTCGTTCACCGGCTCTGTCAGGCTGACCTTGTGGCAGGTGGCGCAATACGTGCTCTCGCGAAAGAAGGGCTTGAGCATGCGCGCGGCGTGCGGGGTCGGACGTGCCCTGAGTGCTGCGTCGTGCAGGAGACCACCGGGGGACCCCGGGGCCGATGCCGGGAAGATGTAGGGGTCGACTGCATCGCCCGCGATGTTGTAGTTGCCGTTTCCGCTCCGGTCATGGATGCGGTCGACCGCGTGGCACGCCAGACATGTGAGTCCCGCTTGCGCCTCTGCTGTTCCCCGGTCGACTTCGCGCCCCATCGATCCGGCGAGCAGGAGCACGGGATCGTGGCATCCGGCACACCACTTGCTCTTGACGCGTCCCACGCCGTCGGAGGCGTTTCCCGGGGACGCGAGATGGCGGTCGATCCAGCGATTGGTCTCCACCGCCTCCGAGCGCATCGCGAGGATCGTCGCTTCGTAGAACGGATTATTGAACGACGCGAAGCGGTGCGCTGACGCGGCCCATTGGTCGACGATATCGGCGTGGCAGCGCTCACAGCTCCCGGATCCGATGCGCGCCTCCATCACGAATCCGCGGGCTGCGGCCTCTGACCGAATGGCTTCGGCGCGCTCGCCAGGCGCCTCCATGGTGAGGACGCGAGCGGCGAGCAATCCTCCGGTGGTGGTTGTGGCGGGCGAGGGGAAGAACGGGCTTTCGGGTGGTACCGCCGCTGTCGGCACCCAGCCTGACGGCCCGAACTCTCCGTGCAACATCGCGCGCGCGTC
>LXNJ01000163.1_pt1 | contig 48708 bp, 48 predicted proteins | sample 809081 | NCBI WGS metagenome assembly LXNJ01 (sample SAMN04870510, study PRJNA318959) | sponge metagenome | biome: sponge; feature: marine sponge reef; material: water | host: Petrosia ficiformis | place: Greece: Milos, Mediterranean Sea | collected 2013-05-29 | depth 5-7 m | reverse complement strand
ACGCCCCCACACCCACCGGCCCGCCCCCAAACACCAGCCCAGCAGCCACACAGCCCCAAACCGTCGAACCCACAAACCCGTCGGTGGATTCAGGCTAAGACTTGGTGTTGATCAGGCGTTGCTGCTCGTACAAGGGCACGTCGGAGCGGCCATCGAGGTCGAGGTATCCGGGTACCCCCTCATGTGGGGTGTCCAGGTAGATCTTGGCTTCGGGTGATCCGCAGAACGGGCGATGGCTCCACCGGATCTCGACATGGCCCCCGACGCGACGACGCTGCCCGCTGGCCAGGTGGCGATAGCGGGCGACCCAGTTGACACGAGGTTGGCCCCGCCCGGCTGCCCTTACCTCGAATGAGATGAACTTGTAGGACTGCTGCCACTCCCAGGGAGTCACGACCCGGAACCTCATCGTGCGTCGCTTGTCGCTGCCGAGAATGAAGTAGGTGGACGAGTAGATGCGAAGCAGCCTCCACAACATGCGCTCCTGCTGGCCACGGTCACCGAGCGCGGACTCCCATTGCTGCGCCGACTCCCGGCTCACCTGCTCGATCAGGCGCTCGTACTCGGGAGCCAGCCCATCGGGCAGTCCGGGAGTCGCTAGTTCCTTGAGGGAGGCCCGGAGCTTCATTCGCTGCTCCTGAGTCTGCGAGACCGGCGAGCCTGCCATGCCCGTCAGTCCCAGAAACTCCACGGTCCGGGCGTAGAGGGCTCCGTGGGCCTCAGGGGCGACCTCCTGGAACCAGTTGACGCCGCGGGACTGGGAGGTCACGGCCAGACCATCGATGAACACATGGGCCGGTGCGGTGTTGTGGAGGATCGCCGACAGGTACTTGCAGCTGACCATGTAGACGCGATCGACCACCAGGTCGGCAGGCACTGGCCTGTCGCCAGGGATGCGCCGCCCCCCGCTCCACTCGATGCGCCGGGCCGCACGCCCGTTCAGCCCATCGGCATGCGAGGCGAAGTAGGCCCCATTGCTAAAGGCGGTCTCGGCTACAGAGGTCAAAGTCCCCGAACTGCAGAGGCCTTCGAGGTTTGCCCACTCATCGGGTTTGAGATTGAGGACGCCGGGCCGTGCCCTGATCGCCTCCTGCAGTGTTGCGTGCCCGGTGATCCCGAGGGCGGTGGCCAGTTCGGTGACGGTGGTCCGATCGTCAGCCATCGGCGGGTGCTCAGATCACCCGGGCCAGCTTGTGCTCCCAGTCGACGAATGGCCACCCGTGGCCCCGCTGCCTGGAATCACAAGTCTGAACCTACATCGCCGCTACGAGAGGCGGCGGAGCCGCCCGGAAGCAGGCGCCGAGTCCAGAACGCGGCGACAGCGCGCCGACGGCGCTTCATGTCGTGGCGGTTGTACGGATGGCCGATTCATCCGGCCCGCGAGGCGTCGAGACTCCGCCCTCTTGTCACATCAGCGATGTAGCTTCGGTGCGTGAGTTCGGCCCGAGAAATCTCGGCGACGCGCCGTCGTGTAGGCCCCGCAGCCCGCGCGGGTGCGTCGTGAGTGCCGCTAGTCGGCCCCGGCGGAGCACCTCCACTTCCGCGTTCGGTGTGGGCCGGCGGGAGGGCCACGACGCCTCGGCGTTCTACGACCGGTTCCCGGCACCGGAGATCAGCAGCGACGACGGGGTCGAACCGCCCGCGGCCGTGGACCTGCTCTGGCCAGGTGACGCTCGCGACATGGACGGCTGCGGTGAGGTGAAGGACAACTCGGTGGCTCTCGTGGTCACCTCCCCGCCGTACTTCGCGGGCAAGGAGTACGAGCAGGCCATAGGGCACGGGCATGTGCCCGGCAGCTACGTCGACTACCTCAAGATGCTTGAGGACGTGTTCGAGCAATGCGTCCGCAAATTGGAGCCCGGTGGCCGCATCGCCGTGAATGTCGCCAATCTGGGGCGCCGCCCGTACCGGTCCCTGTCCGCCGACGTGATCGACATACTCCAGAACCGCTTGCGCTTGCTGCTGCGTGGAGAGGTGATCTGGCGCAAGGGACGGGGCGCGGCTGGGAGCTTCGCCTGGGGCAGCTTCCAGCGGCCCGGCAATCCAGTGTTGCGAGACGTCACCGAGCGGGTCGTGATCGCGTCCAAGGGGCGCTTCGATCGTGCGTTGACCGCAGCCGAGCGCCACCAGGAGCGTCTGCCCTCGGAAGGCACCGCGCACGTCGATGAGTTCATGGAGGCGACCACCGACGTATGGGAGATTCCCCCTGCGTCGGCAAATCGGGTCGGGCATCCCGCGCCCTTCCCGGTGGAGTTGCCCAAGCGGCTGATCGAGCTCTACACCTACCGCGGCGACCTGATACTTGACCCCTTCATGGGAGCGGGAACGACCGCAGTCGCCGCGGTGCGCACCGGCCGACACTATGTGGGCTTCGACACAGACTCCTCGTACCTCGCCCTCGCCGAGCAACGCATCGCCGAGGAGCGGCAGCGGCTGTCGGAGCGGTCCGACATGCTCGACTGGCCGGTGACGGTCCCGCCAACGGTCACACGCAACCAACAGCAGCGCTTGTCCATCGACGCCGGCGCTCCCAAGTCACAACACGGCAGTTCGCCAGCGGCTGACAGCAAGGCGCCGGATGGTGCGGATGACTTCCAGGCAAGGGCAGGGCAGGAGGGCCGCAAGGCCCAGAAGATGGCAGAGGCCATCCTGTTGCAGTGTGGCTTCACGCAGATCCGCGAGAAGCGTCGCTTCGCCTGCGGTGTCGAGGTCAACTTCGAGGCTCTCGACCAGACGGGCGGTCTTTGGCGCTTCGACGTGTCGGGGGCTTTCAGCGTCACTCAACGTCCCGGGCTGAGACGCACGGACACCCTCTGGAAAGCGCTCGGCAAGGCAGCCGTGCTGCACTCCCACGATCTAGACACGCCGCTGGTGCTTCTGACCACCGACCGACCCGCTCCGAACAGTGCAGGTAATCGAGCTCTAGAGGCCCTGACGGGACCCGACAAGCCGATCCGCGCTGTCATCGGCATGCTCTCGCCCGAGGACCTCGAGCATCTCGCCGAGTTGGCCAGCGGCGACCTATAGGCCCATCAGCGACCTCTTGTAGACCGCTCCGGTCATCATCGCTTATACGTCGCCGCTGGCGAAGCGGCCGAGACGCTCCAAGTCCTCGAGGTCTCCCATCTCGATCACCGCTCGGATCGGCTTGCCCGCGCCGGTGACGGCATCGAGGGCACTCTGCCCGGCGCTGTTCGGAGCGGGTCGGTCCGTGGTCAGCAGCACCAGCGGCTCCTTAACCGGCCGCGAGTGCAGGACGGCCGCTCTCCCAATTGATTTCCACAGCGTGTCCGTTCGACGAAGTCCGGGACGTTGCGTGACGCTGAAGGCCCCCGATACATCAAACAGCCACCGGTGGCCCCGCTGGTCCAGTGCCGAATAGTTGACTTCGACGCCGCCGTCGAGCGAGACCCTTTCCTGGATGTCACAGAATCCGCTCTCGGCCAGCACGACCCAGGCCAACTCCTGGGCCTTGCGCCCCTGCCGCACCGCCCGAGCCTGAAAGTTGTCATCAGCCAAGTCCGGATCAATGGGTCTTGTCGGCAGATGTTCGCCGTTGCGTTGGGGCGAGGAGACAACGGCGGGCGGATCGAACAACCGCGACTGGCGGCCGTTGGCTCTCGGCGCAACGTTCACCTTCCGTCGCTCGGTGTCCGAGTAACGGGTGAGCTGCTCGCGTTCGGATGAAGCGCGCTCCTCAGCTAGGGCGACATGGCCAGCGTCGGTGTCTGGTTGGAAGACGCCTCTGCCGCGACGCGGCATCGAGGACGGGCCCGACGGAGTCACGAGACTGAACCTACATCGCCGGTGCGACACGGTGGCGGAGGCCAGCGGGCCCCGCGCCTAGGGGAGTTGGCCGGTCTCCAACAGCTTCCGGAATGCGGCCTCGTCGATCACGGGGACGCCGGAGGACTCGGCCTTGCGCACCTTGGAGGCACCGGGGTCCGCGCCCACCACCAGAGCGGTGGTGCGACCCGACACCGAGCCCGGCGACGACCCGCCCCTGGCCAGGACGGCCTGCTTGGCCCCGTCGCGGCTGAAGCCCTCCAGCGTGCCGCTGACCACCACCGACATGCCGGCCAGAGTCTGGGCCAGGGCCTCGCCGGCTTCCACACCGCCGGGCTCGTCGACCTCCATACGCAGCCCGGCCGACCGCAGCCCCTCGATGAGCTCGCGGTTGTGGGCGTCGTCGAACCAGGCCCGCACCGACGCCGCGATGATGGGCCCGAACCCCTCGACCTCGGCCAGGGCCTCCTCATCGGCCTCCAGGATGCTGTCGACGTCGCCGAACGCGGCGGCCAATACCTGAGCGTTGACCTGGCCGATCTCGGGGATGCTCAGCGCGAACAGCAGACGCGACAGGGGTTGCTGCTTGCTGGCCTCGATGGACCGGCGCAGGTTGTTCACCGAGACCGGCCCGAAGCCCTCCATCTGCTCGATGCGTTCGAAGTCGAGCGAGTACAGCCCGACCACATCGCTGAGCAGCCCCTCACCGACGAACCGGTCGATGTTGCGCTCGCCCAGGAACTCGATGTCCATGGCGGCCCGGCCGACGAAGTGCTCGATCCGGCCCCGCTGCTGGCGGGGGCACTGGTAGTTGACGCACTGCGTGGCCGACATGCCCTCGGCCCGCTGCAACGCCTCTCCGCACACCGGGCAGTCGCGGGGGAACGACCACGGCTCGGACCGGGCCGGGCGCTCCGACAGAACCGGCCCGACCACCTCGGGGATCACCTCGCCGGCCCGCCGCACGATGACGGTGTCGCCGGGCCGGACATCCTTGGCCGCCACCTGGTCCTCATTGTGCAGCGTCGCGGTCGCCACCGTCACGCCGCCCACGAACACGGGCTCCAGCCGGGCGAACGGGGTGGCCTGACCGGACGGGCCGATGGACACCTCGATGTCGAGCAGCTTTGTGGTGCGCTCCTCGGGCGGGAACTTGTAGGCGATGGCCCAGCGGGGCGCCTTGGCGTCCACTCCCAGGCTGGTCTGAAGGCCGAGATCGTCGACCTTCACTACGAGGCCGTCGAACTCGTAGTCGAAGTCGTGGCGGCGGCGCTCGAAGTCGGTGACGTGGGCCTCCACCGCAGCCAGATCCTCCAGGCACACCGAGTGCTCGTTGACGGGTAGGCCCAGCGACGCCAACCACTGAAGCGTCTGAATGTGGGAGCTCAAGGCCGGGGCGCCCGGGGCATGGCCGAGCTGGTAGCACCAGAAGGACAGGCCCCGCTCGGCCGTCACCCTGGCGTCCTTCTGGCGCAGGGAGCCCGCCGCCGCGTTGCGGGGGTTCACATAGGCCTTCTCGCCCCGCTCGGCCTGGCGGTGGTTGAGCGCCTCGAAGGTGGACAGGCGCAGGATCACCTCGCCCCGCACCTCCAGCACGGGCGGGATCGGCTCATTCTCGTCCGGCGCCTTCAGACGGATGGGAACGTCGGCGATGGTGCGCACCGCGTGAGTGACGTCCTCGCCGGTGCGGCCGTCGCCCCGGGTGGCTGCCCGCACGAGCACGCCGTCCTCGTAACGAATCGAGATGGCCAGCCCATCGAACTTCAACTCCACCGCGAAGTCCCCTGCGCCTGCGTCCTCCATGGTCGGCAGTGCCTGCTCGACACTGGGCCGGGTCGCGCCGGCTGCCAGGGCGCGATGCACCCGCTCGTGCCAGGCCCGCAACTCCTCGAGGTCGAGCGCATTGTGCAGCGACATCATGGGAGGCTCATGGCGTACCGGCGCGAAGGCGGTGTTGTCGGGTGGCGCCCCCACCCGCTGGGTGGGCGAGTCGGGGTGGACCAGCTCCGGGTGCCGCTCCTCCAGGGCCTTCAACTCGTTGAGCAGGTCGTCGAAGTCGGCGTCGGGGATCTCGGGCCTGCCCCCGTAGTACAGCGCGGCGTGATGGTTGAGCAGGGCCTGCAGCTCGCGGACCCGTGCCCCGGAGTCCCAGCCTCCGCCCGCGTCCGTAGGGTCTGGGATGGGGTCTGCGCCGGCCATCATCGTGAGGCTACATCTGCACTGTGACCCCGCCGTGACCGCCTTGACGCCACCCGGTGACACAATTGCGCTGTGCGAGGCGAGGCGCGAACCGCCGAGAGAACACGGGCCCGGATCGCGCTAATGGTGCGAGCCGGCGCGGTCGCGGCCTGGCTGGCGGTAGGCGTGGCCGCGTTGGTTGGCGACTTGATCCATCCCGCGCTGCGCCCCGACGGCGGCGCAGCCCACGCGACGGTGATCGTGGCGATGTGGCTTGCCTACGTCCTGGTGCTGGCAGCGATTGTTTTGCCGGGACCTCGGGCGCTGACCGTGGTCCGCATCGGCGTGCCCGCCGGGGTCCTGCTGGTGGCGCTCGCCCCGTCGTACGAACCCGCCGTCGTCGTCGGACTCGCCGCAGGGCTGATTGGCGCGATGGTGGTGGTGCAGCCGGCCTACGCAGAGGCCCAGGTGGACGCGTCCAGCTACGGCGACGAGCGCCGCTTCTTGCTGCGCCCGCCCGCACCGGTCATCGGCGCGCTGGTGGCGCCCCTGTGGGGGATCTCGGTGGCCGGCGTGGCCGCCGGACCCCTGCTGCTGGCCGACCAGGGCTGGGCGGCGGGGATAGTGGCTGCCGCGGTCGGGCTGCCCGCGGCCGCGTTGGCGGCGCACTCTCTGTTCCGGTTGGCCCTGCGTTGGCTGGTGTTCGTGCCCAACGGACTAGTGGTTCACGACCACCTGGCCGTGGCCGAACCTCTTCCCTTGGGCCGCCGGAGCGTCGCCTCGATCGGCCCGGCGCGCGCCGACACCACCGCGACCGACCTCACCGCCCAAGCATTCGGCATGGCTCTGGAGCTGCGTCTCACCGAGCCCGTGAAGGCCGGCGTGAGAACCGGCCGCAATCGCAGCGATGAGCGCTCGCTCACCGCGCTCCTGGTTTCCCCGAGCCGCCCTGCGGCCCTTCTAGCCACCGCCGAGCGCCGCGGCATCAAGCTCTCCTGAATTTGCATCATGATGCTATAATGCAGAGATGCGGACTACGATCGACCTGCCGCCCGACTTGCACGCCCTCGCCCACGAACTGGCCCACCAGCAGCACAAGACTCTTAGTCAGATCATCGCCGAGTGCGTGCGACGCGGCCTCGGAATCGCTCCCGACGGGGCATTGACGGTGAGCACGTCGCCCTCGGGGTTTCCGATTGTCAGTGGCGGAAAGCCGGTAACGGCCGAGGACGTGAGATCGCTCGAGGACGAGTGGTGAGATAGGCCGGAAGACAAGTGGCCGTGACACTTGCCGACGGCAATGTCTTGATCGCGCTGGCGGCGGACTTCCACATCCACCATCGCCAGGCTCAGGAGTGGCTGCGTAGCCACGAGGGCCGGTTCGCCACCTGCCCCATCACCCAAGGAACACTGCTGCGCTTCCTCCTGCGGAACGGCATGGAAGCAGGGCGCGCCGCAGCCGTCCTACTCGCGATCGTGTCGCTGCCCGAGCACGTCTTCTGGCCTGACGAGATCGGCTTCGACGCCAGCGTCCTCCGCTCGGTTGTGGGCCACCGCCAGGTGACCGACTCCTATCTCGTGGCGCTGGCCCGGCACTTCGGCGGGTCGTTGGTGACGTTCGACCGGGCACTGGCCGCGCTCCACCCCGTCACCGCCCGACTGATCCCTGCCTGAACCCATCCCGAGTCCTGGTTGGCCTGCTCGAGACCGCCGAGACGAGCGGACAATCCGCTGAACCGCCTAGCGCTCGGGCCGGGCGGCGGTGCCTCCGCCGACGACGAGATCGCCTGCGTAGGCGACGACGCTCTGGCCGGGGGCCACCGCCCGGCGGGGCTCGGCCCAACGCACCGCGGTGCCGTCGACATCGATGACGGCGGCCTCCGCCGCGCCGTGAGCGGAGGTCTGGACGTGCACGGCTCCGTTCACTGGCCCGTTCGCCCAGCGCCAGTCCTCCAGGGGCGTGACCGGGCAGTCGAGGGCGGCTCGGTCCCCCACGGTGACGGTCGCCGAACCGGCGTCCACGTCCAGCACGTAGCGGGGCGACCCGTCGCCTACCGCGCCGAGTCCCCGGCGCTGGCCGACGGTCACCAACTCGAGCGCCTCGACCGCGCCGACCTGCTGGCCCGCGGTATCGACCACCCGCCCCGAGCGCATCGGGATCCGCTCGCCGAGGAACTTCGGGCGACCGGCCGACGAGGTGATGAAGCAGACGTCCTGGCTGTCGGGCTTGGACGCGTTGACCAGTCCCCGGGCCTCGGCCCGGCGGCGCACCTCGTCCTTGGTCATCTCCCCCACCGGCAGCAGCAGCCGGTCGAGCACCGGGGCGTCGAGCATGTGCAACACGTAGGACTGGTCCTTGGCGGCGTCGACGCCACGGGCGATCCGGGGGCCGCCGGCCGTGTCGGCGATGCGGGCGTGGTGGCCGGTGGCCACCAGCTCGAACCCGAGCGCGTCGGCCCGGCGCAGCAGCCGGCGGAACTTGATGTGGCGGTTGCACTCCACACACGGATTCGGGGTGCGGCCCATGGCGTGATCGGCCACGTACGGCTCCACGACGTGGCGCTCGAAGTCGTCGCCGAAGTTGAACACGTGATGCTCGACGCCGAGCTGGTCGGCCACCCAGCGGGCATCGTCGACGTCGGACACCGAGCAGCAGCCGGTGTCGCTGGGACCGCCCCACAGCTTCATGGTGACCCCGGCCACGTCGTAGCCGGCCTCGAGCAAGAGCGCCGCAGCCACCGAGGAGTCGACCCCGCCCGACATGGCAACCAGCACCCGCTGACGGCGGAGGCGTCGCGATGACCCGGCCACGTCAGCCTCCCTCGAAGCGGTCGAGTCGCTCGACCGACGCCGAGATGACCTCGACGGCCCGCTCAACGTCGGCGGCAACGCTGGTGTGCCCGAGCGAGAGCCGCAGAGACCCCAGGGCGACCTCGCGGGGTACTCCCATGGCGGCCAGCACATGGGACGGGTCCTGGGCACCGCTGGAACACGACGATGCGGCCGAGGCCCGCACCCCGGCCGTGTCCATCAGGAACAGCAGCGCCTCGCTCTGCACCCCGGTGATGCACACGTTGGCGATGCCGGCCGCGATGTGGCTGCGATCGCCGTTGGTTCGGGCCGCCGAGACCTCCACGCGGTCGCCGAGCCGGTCCATCAAGCCGTCGATCAGCGCGTCCCGCAGGACGCGGAGCCGCTCGACGCTGCCGTCGCGCTGCTCGGAGGCTTCGACCAGCGCGGCCGCGAACGACACCGCTCCGGCCACGTCGGGCGTGCCGGCCCGCCGGCCCCGCTCCTGACCGCCCCCGACGATCAGCGGGTCGAGCTCCACGCCGTCGCGCACCACCAGCACCCCGGTTCCCACCGGCGAGCCCACCTTGTGCCCGGTGACCGACACGAGGTCGTAGCCGGCGGTCTCGGCGGCCACATCGATCCAGTTCACGGCCTGGACGGCGTCGGTGTGCAGCAGCGCTCCCGGAGCGAGGCCGCGCACCACCCGGGCCACTTCGGGCAAGGGCGTGATCGAGCCGGTCTCGTTGTTGACGGCGATCACCGAGACCACCGCGACGTCGCCGTTGCGGGCACCCAGCACGTCGGCCAGGGCCTCGAGGTCGATGATGCCCCGCTCGTCCACGCCCACGAAGACTCCCCCGGCGCGCTCGACCGGGTCGTGCACGGCGTGGTGCTCGGCCTCGGTGGTCACGGCAGCCGCCCCGGAGCCCCGGAGCCCGAGAGCGCCCCGCACCGCCATGTTGTCGGCCTCGCTGCCTCCCGAGGTGAAAACGATCTCGCCGGGGTCGGCACCGAGGGCGGACGCCACCCGGCTGCGAGCCTCGTCCAGCGCTCGACGAGCCTCCCTGGCGGCCCGATGGGATCCGGTCGGGTTGGCGTGATGCTTCTCGGCGGCGGCCAGCCAGGCGTCGCGGGCCGCGGGCCTCAGCGGCGTGGACGCGGCGTGGTCGAGATAGGTCTCCGGCACCCCGGACGGCTCATCCACCCCGTCATCCTACGCGGGCGCCAAACCGTCGCCCGGCGGCGACCCGCACCCGGGCTAGGCGACCAGGTCCACTACCTCGGAGATCAAGTCCCGCAGCGGCAGGGCGAGGACCGATCCGAGCACCAGAAGCGCCGACAGCATGCCGCCCAGGGCCACCGTCACCCACCCAGGAGCGTTGCGGCGCTCGAATCGCAGCATCACCGCACCCATGAACGCGCCCGCGATGAGTCCGCCGAAGTGGCCGCCGATCGACACCCGCGGGATCAGCAGGGTGAAGACGACGTTGATCATCAGCAGCGGGGCCAGCGGCGAGCGCCAGATGCTGCCGCCAACGGCCCGATGCATCAGCACCGCGGCCCCCATCAGGCCGAACACGGCTCCCGACGCGCCCACTGTCGGCGAGTTCGGCGACACCAGCAGCACGCCGAACGATCCACCGAGCATCGACACCACATAGAGCGACAGGAAGCGGGCCTTCCCGAAGCCCGGCTCGAGCATGTGCCCGAGAATCCACAGGATGTACATGTTGAACGCCAGGTGGAAGATCCCGTCGTGCAGGAACGCCGCGGTGACCAGCCGGTAGTACTCCCCGGTGTCCACTCCGATCAGGCTGACGGCACCGCCGTCGAAGAGCCGGGCCCGGGCGAACAGCCCTCCGTCGACGAGCAGGCCCTGGTCGAGGCGGGTGATGCCCCGAGCCGAGCCGCTCAGGACGATCGAGTACAGGTAGGCCAGCGCGTTCAGGCCCAGCAGCACTCGAGTGACCAGCGGCCGGGACCCGCGAGCCGCCATCGCCGGCGTCACCGCCACCGGCGGGGCACCGCGCGGGGCGGAGCATTCCGGGCAGTGGAACCCGACCGACGCCTGGTGCATGCAGCTGGGGCAGATCGGGCGGTCGCAGCGCTGGCAGCTCACACCGCCGCGGCGGTCGGGATGCCGGTAGCAGCGGCGCTCAGGGGGCGGCCCCACCACCTCGGGCGTCTCGCTCACGGCTCGGCACCGTAGCCGCCCAGGTCGCTGGGGCCACTAAGTCTCCGCTCTTGTTCGCTGCGCTCACGGGCCGCTCGGGCCACGGCCTCGCCCGTATGGCCGGGTTCGCTCGCCTACTGGCGCGGCCTCTAGCGTCCCGCCCGTGAGCGCATCGGCCGACTCGCGCAGCCCGTCCGGACCCAGCGGCGGACCGCCTCCGCTGGCGGTGGTTCCGATCGAGCATCACTCACTGCTGTCGGATTCGCGCAGTGCGGCCATCGTCACGCCCGATGCCCGCGTGGTGTGGCTGTGCGCGCCCCGGATCGACTCCCGCCCGTTCCTGGCGGAGCTGCTCGGCGGTCCCTCCGCCGGTTTCTTCTCAGTTCGCCCCGCCGATCCTGCGGGCAGGCCTGTCCAGCGCTACGTCGATCACTCGATGGTGCTGGAGACCTCGTGGGACGGCATGTCTGTCGCCGACTACCTCGACTGCTCGGAGGGCCTGCCCACCGAGTCCGCCGGACGCAGCCGCCTGATCCGAGTGGTGACCGGCCACCGACAGGCGGTGGTCGAGTTCGCGCCCCGCTTCGGCCGGATGGCCGGCGCGCTGCTGGAACAGAAGGACGACGACCTGGTCGTGTTCGCCGGCGCGAGGCTCGGGGACGAGCGTCCCAACCGGCCGCTGCGCAACGGGATCCGGCTGCGGTCGCCGGGGCTGCGCTGGCAGATCGAGTCGGACGGCCGCAACGAGACCGCCCGCGCCGTCGTGGACCTGTCGGCGAGACCGGTCGTTCTGGAGCTGTTGTGCGGAACGGGCGCGGGCGGCTACGCGGCCGACGAGCCGCAGCGACGATCGGCCACCGTCGAGCACTGGAGCGGCTGGGTGGACGGCCTCGCCCTCCCGGGGCTGCGGACCGGCATGGTGCGCCGCTCCGCGCTGGTGCTCAAGGCGCTCTGCCACGGCCCGACCGGTGCGATCGTCGCGGCCCCGACCACCAGCCTGCCCCGGGAGCTGGGAGGGTCCCGAAACTGGGACTACCGCTACTGCTGGATGCGGGACGGGTCGATGGCGGCCTCGGCGCTGGTGCGTCTGGGATCGACGCAGGAGGCTCTGGATCTGCTCGACTGGCTGCTGCGGCTGGTTGCCGGCGGCGGCGCCCAACTCGACCATCTGGCCCCCATCTACACCGTCGACGGCGGGGCCCTTCCCCCGGAGGAGGCCGACATCGACCTGCCCGGCTACGGGGGCAGCCGTCCGGTGCGGATCGGCAACGCGGCCGAGCACCAGGCCCAGACCGATGTGTTCGGCCCGATCATGGAGCTGATCTGGCGGCTGGGCCGAGCGGGCGCTGCTCTCGACGAGCGCCACTGGCAGCTGGCGGAGCAGTTGGTGGCCGCGGTGAGCCTGCGCTGGCAGGAGCCCGACCAGGGCATCTGGGAGATCAGGGCCGCGCCCCGCCATCACGTCCACTCCAAGGCCATGTGCTGGCTGGCTGTCGATCGAGGGATCGCCGCGGCCAGCACCGTCTTCGACCGCCGCATGCCGGAGTGGGAGCAGCTGCGCGACACCATCGGGGCCGAGATCCTCTCCGAGGGCTGGAACCCCGAGGTGGGCTCGTTCACCGCGGCCTACGGCAGCACTGACCTGGACTCGGCGGTGCTGGCCATGGTGACGTCGGGGCTGCTGCCGCCCACCGACCCCCGGCTGGCCGCCACCGTCGAGGCCATCGAGTCCCGGCTGCGGGTCGGCCCGACCGTCTACCGCTATCGCGGTGACGACGGTCTGCCCGGAGAGCCCAGCGGATTCAACCTGATGGCGTCGTGGCTGATCGACGCCAAGATCCTCATCGGCGACCTCGACGGCGCCCGCGCCCTGTTCGACGACTACGTGTCACTGGCCGGACCCACTGGGCTGATGTCGGAGGAGTACGACCCGGTCACCGGTGAGGCGAGGGGCAACTTCCCGCAGGCGTACAGCCACGCGGGGCTGATCGAGAACGCCCTCAACCTCGCCGAGCACGCCGAGGTCTGAGAGCGAGCGCGGTGTCAGAGCGAGACGAACGTCTCGCTCATGCCGAGGGCGTTGACCTCCACCACCTCGGTCACGCCCGGCACCCGGTCGCGCATGATCCGCTCGATGCCGGCCTTGAGGGTCTGGGTGGACGCTGGGCAGGTGACGCAGGCGCCGTGGAGCTCGACGGTGACGATCCCGGTGGCCTCGTCAACGTCGACGAGGTCGATGTCTCCCTCGTCGGCCTGGATGGCCGGCCGGATGATCTTGATGATCTTCTCCACTTCGGCCTGCACAGGCCCAGTCTCGCAGCGCCCGGCCCCAACTCCGACCCCCGCACTCCTCACCATCGGGAGACGCCCGTGCGAATCAACCCGAGGTGTGCGCCGCGCGCTGGCGGTGCGGCGCCTACAGGTGTCGTAGCGCCCATCCACGCAGGGCCGCCAGCACGACTTGGCGCTTGTCCTTGTCGGGCAAGAAGGGCGCCCGGGACAGTTCGATTTGGATCCAGGGCATCTCGGCTGCGTGGAAGCGGGTTATGTAGCCGCCGCCGAAGGGGTCATTGATCGTGACTGGTCCCTCCAGTTGCTCCTGGAAGCACAGTTGTAGGGACTGGATCCATTCCGGCGGGCAGGTCCCGTCACCGTTGCTGAGGCACACCCAGGGTCTCATGGTGCCCGGGTCGGGTCCGAGGGGCGGTCCTGTCGCGGCCATGGTGTGGCAGTCGACGCCCAACGCCCATTCGCCGGAGCGTCCCAGTTCGGTCAGCTGCTGGTGGTACGGGCGGTGGTAGGTGTCGAGCAGATCGCCGACTTCTGTCTGGGAGAGTGGGCGGTGCCAGACCGGAACGTTCCAGCAGGTGTGGGTCTTGACCACCCCGTCGGGCCTGATGTCGTTGCGGGATCGGTTCATGTCGACGATGGCCCGGGCCACGTCGGTGGTCACGAACGCTCCGACCTCCTCGGCGATTGCGTAGATGTCGGCCGCGCCGCCGTCTCCGTCGGCGGCGACCTCTTGGGGCGTGAGGGCGCACAGCGCCTCGATCTCGGTTGGTACGCGCAGACCGGCGTGGGGAACTGAGACCAGCAGCGGCAGCGTCACTTCGCTGTCGCCTTCGGAGGGGAGGGTCCTGCGGCTGCGCCGTCCCTGCGGGGATCGGCCACCCCGACGAGGTGCTCGCCGTCGGCGATGACCATCTGCACGCAGCCCATGTAGAACGAGTAGGGCTCGCGGCGGTTCAGTTCGAACCCCGCGCCTGCAAGGGTGTCGAGCACATTGGTGGGCATGCGGGTCGCCTCGGCCGAGAGGACGCCTTGGAGCGAGCAGTGGATGCGGGGGCGCGTCCACCGCAGCCAGCGGCGAGGACTCGCTCAGTCTCAGCAGCACCTGCAGGATCGCCGGTGGGATGCGCTCGCTGCCCGGCGAGCCGATCGCCAGCCAGGGCCTTTCGTGCTTCAGGACGACGGTGGGGGCCACGCTGGCCCAGGGCACCGCGTTGGGCCGCAGGGAGTCGGGATGCGAGGGATCGGTGTAGTTGAAGGCGCTCATGTAGTTGTTGTAGAGGAAGCCCAGATGCGGTGACGCTGCACAGGAGCCGTCGACGTTCTCGATCGACTGGGTGAGCGCCACCGCGTTGCCGTCGGATTCCATGACCGACAGGTGTGTTGTCTCGCCGGCGGTTCGGATGGGCGCGATCCGGCGGGCCACGGCACGGGCGTAGCGGCGGTCCAGCATCTGCTTGTCCGACACCTGGGAGTACAGGTTGGGGTCGAAGGGCCGGCCGTTGCGGTCGATCAGGGCCTGCTGGATGGCCTTGGCCAGACAGACCGCGCCGTCGGCGGTGTCGATGTCGCGCAGTTCACGGGGGAGGCTCTGGTGGATGTTGATCAACTCCACGAGTGTGCGACCGGCCCCGGGCAGGGGCATTGTGAGTACTTGGTCGCGTCCGAATCGTCCCGATAGAGGCTCGCGCTCGATGGGAACGGGGACCTGCGCGAGGTCGTCGTCGCGCAGGATCCCGCGGTTGGCCTCCATGTCCTCATGTATCAGGCGGGCAGTCTCGCCCAGGTAGAAGTCCTCGTAGCCCTCCGGCCGATCAGGTACTCGGTGAGCACCAGCGTGCGCTGCACCAGACTTATTCGCTGGACAGCCTCATCGGGTGCGCCGCCGTCCTTCATGGCCGGGCTGACGCCACAGACGACTGCGGTGCCTTCTGGAACCAGGCCCGCCACCGACGGCCAGGCCGACGACTCCATCTCCACCTCCAGATCCCATTTCGCCGCGGCGGACTCCAAGGCATCCACGAGGGGCTGGTTGGCGGGCCGCTCCGGCATCGGCGGCCTGTCGGTGAGCCGGTGGAGGCTCCACTTGGGCCCGCCCCGGCCGAGCGCCTTGCGCATGGCTGCCTCGGTCTCCTGCGCGTGGTCGGGGTCGAGGTACGACATCATCAGCGAGACCTCGACGCGGTGGGGCATGAACATGGCGTGACGCTCGGTGCGCATGTCGACAACGCCGATCGACAAGCGCCGGCGCGGTGAACTCAGCTGGCCGATGGCCTCGACCTTCTCACACGCCCACCGAACGACAGGCCGGCGGCGACCGACCTGGCCGGGGCTGAGCCCCTCGCCCTCAATCGTCAGGTCGTAGCGCCGGGTGCCGCGCCGCTGGGTGACGATCCCGTGGCCCACAGTGCCGGGCCGGCACACAACGACATGCTCGACGCGGGTTGCGGCCTGCTCCATCAGCTTGCGGCTGCGTGCGGCGTCGCGGCCCTCGTCGCTATACAGCAGCACCCCCAGCGGTATGCGTCTGAGACTGCGGGTGCTGCGCAGGGCTCGCAGGGCGCAATCCAGCATTACCAGCGAGGCCCGCGACCGTCCAATCCCCTCGCCGTAGAGCCACTCTGGATCGCGGTGGAAGCCCTGCTGCACCGCGCCTGGCATCACCGGGACGTCAAGGTGGGCCACCAGCAGCACGCCACCGTCGATTCCCCTGGCCGTCTCGAAGGTGTGGGTCTCGGGGTCGTGGGTGAGCTCTGGCATAGGCCGCATACCGACATCGGCGAAGATCCGCCCGGCCCGCTCCGCGGCCTGTGCCAGCCCGACCGGATCATCGGTGCGGCTTGAGACCTCCACCCACCGCCGCAGCGAATGCTCCATGGCGTCGCGGCGCTGGGTGACGAACCCGAAGGCCCCGCTGCGACGGGTCCGCGGCTTGGGCGTCAACGGAAGGCGGCTGCGGAGTGCCGAAGTAGCGGGCGCTGGCCACGTCGACCAGCCGGTTCACGAACGCTGCGAAATCCAGGCCCACATGGGCCGCACCCACCAGGTAGGAGCCGTGTTCGCCGAGGCTGGGCAGGCTGTTGGCCTCCAGCACATACAGCTTGTCGTCGGCGTCCATGCGCATGTCGACGCGGGCGCAGTCATAGAGGCCCAGCGCCGAGAACGTGCGCACCGCGATCTCCTTGGCCTCGGCGGTGAGCTCGTCGGAGATGGGTGCGGGGCACACGGGCTGGATGGCGGCCGCTGCGGCCGGTCTTGTCCTCATAGGTGTAGATCTGGGGACCGTCGCCGAAGCTCAACATCACCGGAGGGAACGCCTCCGGTGGGCCATTGCCGAGCAGTCGGGACATGGGTGTAGCGGGCCTGGCTCTGCAGCCCGTATGACACGTTGAACACCATTCCGGGCCGCTCCCCCGCGACGACGCGAGGCATGAACGACTCGAGCCGGGAGATCAACTCCTTGTCAGCCTCAATGGCTATCACCTGATGCTCGCCGGCACGCAGCGCGTCGGTCAGCCGCTTGATGGTGACCAGACCGATCTTCTCCTGGTTCGGCATGACGAACAGGTTGATGACATTGCGGCTGTCCCGGTTGTAGACGACAGCGATCCTCATGATTCAGCGCTCCTCACGACTCGGGAATTCGGCAGCAACCCGGCTTCCCTCCCCGCCGAGGACACCAACCGGGGCGGGGAGGGAAGCCGTTGGGGGACGGCGCTGCGAGTGTCAGCCGGACTCGGATGCCTCGGAGCTGGACGGTCCGAAGCGGTCGAAGACTGCGGGCCAGAACCGCTCGCGGGCGGCTTGGATGCCGCTGATCCCGAACATCACTGCGACGGTGGCGCCAACGGTGGAAACCAGCGCGATGAACAGCACGTTGAGGATGTCGTCTGCGATGCGGACCTGGTCGAGGGCCGCGAACAGCCCGACCACCCATATCGACACGCCGGCGGCTCGTGAGATGGTTGTGCCGTAGCTCTGGTCCGCGAGCATCTCGCCGACGAGGACCGCGACGCGCGAGGCGATCGCGCCCACAACCACGATGATGACGATGGCGATGAATAGGTCCGGCAGGAAGCCGACCAGGTCGTCGAGAGCGTCTTGGATGGCGGATTCGCCGAAGGTGTCGATGGCGAGCTGCAGCACCAACAGCATGGCGGCCCAGTAGATGAGCGTGGCCATCAGCCGCGACGGGTCCTTCACCCCCACCCGCGACAACGGCGTGTTCAGCCCCGAGCGCTCGATCAGGTGCTCGAAGCGGGCCCGCTTGAGCCCCTTGGTGACCAGCCGCCTAATGAGGTTGGCGATGAGCCATCCCACCAGCAGCACCGCCAGCGCGGCGATGAGGCGGGGGGCGAAGCCGACCAGGTCGTCCCAGGCCTGTTCGATCCCCTCTCGGTACTCGATCTGTGCAATCACAGCAGTCATTCGGGTCCTTTCCCTCGGGCCCCAGGGCCCTATGCTCAGGGACCTTCTGCCTAAAGGACGCACAATCCGGCGCGAAGTTACAGAGATGTCTCCCAGCCCCCATCGGAGTTTCTTGAAACTTCAGGTCGCCGGCTGCGTCTGTTGGGTGTGACCCAGCCGCCTTCGGCGTGCTCAACTGAGCCCGAGACCGTCCCGCTTCCTGCGAGCGAGGGCTTTGAGATGCTCGTGCGCGAGCACGCGGCCGCCATGTACCGGGTATCGCTCGCCATCGTCAGAGACCCCGCCCTCGCGGAGGACGTGGTCCAGGACGCCGTGCTGCGGGCATGGGACAACCTGGCGACGTTTCGAGGGGAGGGCACGATGCGCGGCTGGCTGCTGCGAATCACCCACAACGCGGCCGTGTCGGAACTGCGGCGACGCCGCGAAGTCCCGTGGGATCCCGAGACTCTGCCGTCTCGCCCGGTCAACGGCCCAGACTACAGAGCGATATCGATCAGCGAACTCGAGGCCGTCGCGGCGGCACTCAACACCCTCGATGAGCTGTCTCGCAGCATCCTGGCGCTGAGGGTCAGCGAGGAAATGAGCTACGAAGACATCGCACAGACCCTCGGAATCACGCTGGGTCAAGTAAAGATCCGGCTGCTGCGAGCCCGCAGGGTCCTCGCCGCCGCGATGGGACGAGGTACGCCATGAACGTGCAGAGGACCCCTGACCGCCCCGTCAAGGATGATCTCGATGTTGCTGGCGCTCTCATCGAACTCGGAATCAACGACGCTGACCTCGACCGCGAGCTGGCCATCGCCGAGTCAACAGGCACCAGCCTGCTCAACGAACTCTTGGACCCGACCCCGGGACTGGAGCAGAGAATCGAGGCCAAGGTCGCCCAGAAGCTACGCGACCGCGAGGCTGCATGGACACTCGCAGACCTCACCGGCCTTGGCTGGGCAACCCTCAAAGCAATGATCGACAATCAAGTCATCGACACCGAACTGAGGAGCAGCCATGATCGATGAGAGCTGGGTCATAGCACTGGCAGCCGTAGGCGTCGGGGTCGTGGTGGGCGCCGCAGCCGGCGCGGTCGTGCGCCGCGCGCTGTCACGACAGTCCCGCCGCGAAGCCGTCCGCGAGATCGCCGCACCTGCGAGCATCTTCGTGTTCTGGCTTGCCACCGCCACCGGCGTCGTCGCCGCGATGGCCACAACCAACCCCGAGACCCTAGAACCGATACCCAGCGACATCCTCCGCTGGCTGCCCAACGTGCTCGCAGCCGGTCTCATCCTGCTCGCGGGCTACGCGGTGTCCGTCGTCGTCGCCGGATCCCTAGGCCGGGGCTTCACCCGAGCCACCGGGCACCGCAGCCGCCTAGCCGAACGCACACTGCGAGGCGCGATCGTCGTCGGAGCGACCATCCTCGCTCTGGGACAAATCGGTGTGGAAACAACCATCCTCATCGTGCTAATCGCCGGAACAGTCGCTGCCGTCGCGCTGGCCACGGGCCTGCTCGCCGGCCTGGGCGGCCGCGACGTGGCCTCCTCCATCGCCGCAGGCCGCATCCTGCGCAACGAAATCGCCGAAGGGCAACACATCATCATCGACGACGAACCCATGCAAATCACGCGCCTGCGCGCAGCCAGCGTCACCCTGCAAAGCCTCACAGCAGACCGCACCATGATCCTCACCTACACCCGCCTGCTCAACAACCACCTAATCGTGCTCAACCCGCCACACGAAACTCCACCCGCCGAGTAAGCCAGGACTGCAATCAACCCCTACATCCCGGTCCTCAACTACAGCACCCCAGGCTCCCTCGTAGGCTCTCGGGATGGGCCTGGCGGTGCTGGCGCATCAGGGTGGATGGGACGAGGCGCTGCTGGTGGCCGGGCCGGTACTGCTGTTCGCCGGCATCGTCTGGAACGCCAAGCGGCGGGCCGTCAGGCAGTCGCAGGTCGGCGCAGGTGACGATGAGTGAATGGAGGGTCGAGTTCGTCTACTCGGCTCGCACGTCAGCGCCGAGCGACGCCAGATCGCCGGCCAGGTCCTCATAGCCGCGAGCCACGTGATGCGCTTCGCTCACCACCGTGGTGCCCTCCGCCCCCAGCCCGGCGACGGCGAGCGCCGCGCCGGCCCGAATGTCGTGGGCTCTCACCGGGGCCCCCGAGAGCCGCTCCACGCCGCGCACCACGGCATGGTGGGAGTCGGTGCGGATGTCGGCGCCCATGCGGCGCAGCTCATCCACGTAGCGAAACCGGCCGGGGAACAGGTTCTCGGTGACGATCCCGACGCCCGAGGCGGTGGCCAGCATCGCCACCAGGAACGGCAGGTAGTCGGTGGCCACACCCGGATAGGGCAGCGTGGAGCAGTCGACCGAGTCGAGTCGGCGGGGTGCGATGGCCCGGATGCCGCCATCGTCGGGCGTTATCACCATCCCCATCTCGGTCAGCTTCTGGCAGAGCAGCTCCATGTGGTCGTGGCGAGCACCGGCTACGAACACCTCGCCCGACGCGACGCCGAGCGCGGCCAGGTGGGTAGCGGCCACGATGCGGTCACCGACGACGGCGTGGTCCGCGGGTTGAAGGGGGGCGGTGGTCCCGGTGCCCTCCACGATCAGCGTGGCCGAGCCGACACCGCCGATCTTGGCCCCCATCCGGCCCAGGAACTCGCAGAGGTCGGAGATCTCGGGCTCGCGGGCGGCGTTGTCGATCACGGTGGAGCCCTTGGCCGCCACCGCGGCCATCAGCAGGTTCTCGGTTGCGCCCACGCTGGGGAACTCCAGCAGCACGCGGCCGCCCAGCAGTTCGGCGGCCGACGCCTCGATGTAGCCGTGCACCACGTCAACGGCCGCGCCCAGCTCCACCAGGCCCTGCACGTGCATGTCCACGGGCCGGGGACCGAAGTCGTCGCCCCCGGGCAGGGCCACCTTGGCCTCGCCGCAGCGGGCCAGCATCGGGCCGAGGACCACGACAGAGGCCCGGAATCTCTCGACGATGTCGTAGGGGGCCACCGGACTGATCTCCGCGGGCACGTCGATGTGGAGCAGCGACGGTTGCGCCCGGTCCCACTCGACCGCGCAGCCGATGGCCCTCAGCAGTTCGGCCATGAGGTCGACGTCGACGATGCGGGGCACGTTGTCGAGCCGGTAGGAGCCCTCGGCCAGCAGCGTGGCCGCCATGAGCTTGAGCACCGAGTTCTTGGCGCCGGCCACGGTCACCGTGCCCTCCAGCGGCCGGCCGGAGCGCACGACTATTCGCTCTATCGCCACCTCCCAAGCCTATTGACAACGGGCAGGCACGGACGGTCATGCGTCCGGAGCCGCCGCCACGCCTCCGAAGGCGCGCCATGACCGTATTGCGGGTGGTGCGGCAGGGCAGCGCGGCCGACATGGAGCGCGAGCGGGCGGTGCGGCAGGAGCCCCGGCGCGACATCGTGGCCGAGCGAGCCGTCGGCGAGGACCAGTTCGGGGCGGAGGACGGACCCTTTCGCGACTACGAGCGCACGCTGTCGATGGAGAGGGCCGGGCCCGGCGACGCTGCCACCGGCGAGGCGTGGCAGCTGACCGAGACCACCTCGTACCGTCTCGCCGTTCCGGTATGGGCCTGGCTGTTCCACTTCCCGGTACGGAGCGCGCTGAGGAGGCGCCGGGACGCCTACGGCTACTGGTGGGCACCCCCGGACCGGCTGAGTGCTCGAGCCGCCACCGTGCTCGGCCTGCTCTGCACGATCCAGGTCGTGGACGGCTACCTGGGAACCGTCCTCACCGCCACCCTCACCTTCGCGGCCGACGAGTTCGGTCGTGGCAACACCGCCCAGGGGGTGCTGATGGGCGTGGTCCGCTCCGGCGTGCTGATCGCCCTGGTCACCGCGGCGCTCGCTGACCGGCACGGACGCAAGCGCCTCCTGGTGGCTACCGGCCTGGGAAGCTGCCTGATCACCGCGATCGGCGCTCTGGCGCCGGGATTGTGGTTCCTGGGCGGCACCCAGCTCGTTGCCCGGGGACTGTCAACAGCCCTCGGCATCCTGATCGTGATCCTGGCCGCCGAGGAGATGCCGGCCCGGTCCCGCGCCTGGGCCATGTCGGTGCTGGTGCTCTGCGCGGCGCTGGGCTCGGGCATGGCCTTTGCGGTGCTGCCGCTGGCCGATCTGCACATCGCAGCCTGGCGGTTGGTGTACGTAGTGCCGCTGGCCGCCGTGACGGTCGTCGTCTGGGTGGGCCGTCGACTGCCCGAGAGCCGGCGCTTCGAGACCGCGGCAACCGGACGGGCTTCTCACGACGGTGGCATGGTCGACCGCCAAGCCGACCCGGAAGTGGCAGCCCGCCGGCGCAGGAGACTGGTGCTGCTGGCTGCCTCCGCATTCCTGATAGCGATGTTCGCGGCGCCGGCCTCCGGGTTGCGCAACGACTTCCTGAAGGACGAGCGCGAGTTCTCGGCGACGGCCATAACGCTGTTCACCTATTTCACCAACACCCCGATCGGCATCGGGGTCTTCGTGGGCGGGTACCTGGCCGACCGCCGGGGCCGCCGACCCACCGGCGCGGCCGGGCTGGCGCTGGGAGCGTCGTTCATCACATGGGCCTTCTTCACCGACGGCGCCGCCCTCTGGCTGCTGACCCTGGCCGGCGGTGTGGTCGGGGCGGTCGCGGTGCCCGCGCTGGCCGTCTACGGGCCCGAGCTGTTCGGCACCCACCGGCGAGGACGCTCCAACGGCGTGATCGTGATGGTGGGGGTGGTCGGCAGCGCGCTGGGTCTGATCGTCGCCGGAGGGCTGTCGGATGCACTCGACGGGCGGCTCGGACCAGCGCTGGCCCTGCTCGCGGTCGGTCCCTTGATCGTGGCCGCCCTGGTCATCTTCAAGTATCCCGAGACCGTGGGCCAGGAGCTGGAGGACATCAACCCCGAAGACCTCAACCCCGAGGACGCCAACCCCGAAGACGCCAACCCCGAAGACGCCAACCCCGAAGACGCCAACCCCGAAGACGTCAACCCCGAGGACGCCGAGGGTTAGCTCAGAGCTTCTTGAGGCGGTCGAGTTCCTCCTCGTCCACCTCCACGGTGTCGTATCCGAACCGGGGGTGGAAGATCGTGAACAGCCCCAGCGCCAGCGCAGCGATCCCGACCGGCACGATGGCGTCGCCGCGGCCGGTGTAGGTGGGGAACAGCACGAAGGCCGACAGCAGCGCGGTCCACAGCCACAGGACGAGCACGGCCCGGCGATGCCCGTGGCCGAGGCGCATGAGACGGTGGTGCAGGTGCTCGCGGTCGGCCACCGAGAAGCCCCGCCGTCCCACCGCGCGGCGCACGATGGCGAAGAGCGTGTCAACCACCGGCACGCCCAGGATCACGAGGGGAATGACCAGCGGCGCGTAGAAGAAGAAGGCCTGGCCGCTGAACTCCACCGTCGAACGGCCCCCCACGCTGATGGTCGCGGCTGCCATCAGCACGCCCAGCAGCAGCGCCCCGCCGTCGCCCATGAAGACGCGGGCCGGATACAGGTTGTGGGGAAGGAACCCGACGCAGACCCCCAGCGCGACCACCGCCCAGAGCGCGCCCGGGTTGGCCTCGTCGATCACGCCCTGGTCAGCGAGGCGCAGCGCGTAGAGAAGGAACGCTCCCGAGGCGATGGCCACGATGCCGGCGGCGAGGCCGTCGAGGCCGTCGATGAGGTTCACCGCGTTGGCCATGCCCAACACCCACAGCACGGTTATGACCGCCGACCACTCGTCCGAGAGCAACACCAAGTCCCAGAACGGCACACGGAAGACGGCAATCGAGACTCCCGACAGGTGGAGCACGACCCCCGCCGCGGCAACGCCGGCAGCCTTGGCGGGCGGCGACAGGTCTCTGATGTCGTCGTAGAAGCCGACCGCGAGAACCATCGCGGCTGCGGCCACCCCGCCCAGGATCTCTCCCGGCGTGTCGAACGTCCCGGAGAAGCCCCCCACCGCCGGCGCGACCGCCACCGCGGCCACGACTCCGACGAGCATGGCCAGACCGCCGGCCGCGGGGGTGGGGGTGTCGTGGATGTGGTGGGCGTCGGGTTCCCGGCTGGCGCCCAAGCGGACCGCGACCCGCGCGGTGAGCGGAACCAGCAGGAAGGTCGCGACGGCGGCCACCCCGCCGACGATGGCGAGGGACAGAACCGACGGCACCGCAGGCCCCTCGCCGGCGACCCGTTCGGCCTGCTAGTCCTCGGTGTCCAACCCTGGGTAGGGCGGCTTGGCCGCGCACAGCGCCGCCGCGTCGGCTCGTACCGCGGCCACCGCGGCGTCGTCCGATCGGTTGCGCAGGGCCCTGGATATGAGATCGGCGATGGCGGCCATGTCATCGGTGTCCATGCCCTGGGTGGTCACCGCGGGCGTGCCGATACGCACCCCGGACGTGACGAAGGGCGAGCGAGGGTCGTCGGGCACCGTGTTCTTGTTGAGGCTGATCCCGGCCGCGTCGAGGGTGGCCTGGGCCTCCTTGCCGGTGAGGTCCGGGTCGAAGGTTCGCAGGTCCACCAGCATCAGGTGGTTGTCGGTGCCGCCGGAGACCAGCCGGAAGCCGTGCCCGGCCAGCGCGGCGGCCAGTGCTCTGGAGTTCTCCACGATGCGGGCCGCATAGTCGGCGAACTCCGGAGTGGACGCCTCCGCGAAGGCCACTGCCTTGGCCGCCACCGCGTGGTCGAGCGGGCCACCCTGGATGCCGGGGAACATCGCCTTGTCGACCGCCTTGGCGAAGTCGGAGCGGCAGATGATGGCACCGCCCCGGGGGCCCCGCAGGGTCTTGTGGGTGGTGAACGTCACGATGTCGGCGAACTGGGTCGGGTTGGGATGGGCTCCGCCCGCGATCAGCCCGGCGATGTGGGCCGCGTCGAACATCAGAAGCGCCCCCGACTCGTCGGCTATCTCCCGCAACGGCTCGGGCTGGATGAGCCGCGGATAGGCGGTGGCCCCGGCCACGATCAGCTTGGGCCGCTCGGCCAGAGCCAGGTCTCGCAGCTGGTCCATGTCGATGCGCTCGTCGCTTGCGGTGACCCCGTAGGACACGAACCGGTACTGCAGGCCCGAGAAGTTGACCGGCGACCCGTGGGTGAGATGCCCGCCGTGGTCGAGGCTCATGCCCAGCACGGTGTCGCCCGGCTCGATAACGGCCTGGTAGGCGCCCATGTTGGCGATGGCGCCGGCGTGGGGCTGCACGTTGGCGTGGTCGGCTCCGAACAGCTCGCAGGCTCGGCGTCGGGCCAGGTCCTCGACCTCGTCGACGACCATGTTGCCGCCGTAGTAGCGCCGGCCCGGGTAGCCCTCGCTGTACTTGTTGGTGAACACCGAGCCGGTGGCGGCCATCACCGCCGGGCTGGCGAAGTTCTCCGAGGCTATGAGCTGGATGGTGGTGTTCTGGCGGCGGATCTCCTGATTGATCAGGTCGAACACGGCCTCGTCGGCGGTGGGCCAGGGCATGGGGTTCCTCGATTCGAGTTGGCAGGGACGCCGCGGCGCCGGTGCTCCGTCGAACAGTAGCGAGGCACGAGGCGCAAGCGGCGCCGCCGTGCGGTGATCAGTCCTGGCCGGGCAGGGCGTCGAGCTTGGCGACCCGCCCCTGGTGGCGGCCGCCGTCGAAGGAGGCGCTCAGCCAGGCGTCGAGCGCCTCCCGGGCCACCTCGGCGCCGGTGAGCCGCTCGCCGATGCACAGCACGTTGGCGTTGTTGTGGGCCCGGGCGAGGCGGGCTGAGGTCACGTCGTAGGCCACCGCGGCCCGCACGCCCGCGATCTTGTTGGCGGCCATGGCGATCCCGTTGCCGCTGCCGCACACGCACAGGCCGAGGTCGGCGTCGCCGCCGGCCACCGTCCGTCCCACCGCCGCGCCGAAGTCCGGATAGTCCACCCGGTCGGCGGAGTGCGTGCCGCAGTCGGTCACTTCGTATCCCGCCGCCCGCAGATGCTCGGCCAGGTCCTGCTTGAGTTCGTAGCCGGCATGGTCGGCCCCCACCGCGATCCGCACGCCCGCCATCCTAGGACTTCAGCGGTAGCGGATGCGGATCGCTGCCAATATTATTCTCTCATATAGTTATATTTCATGATATTCACCTATAACCCTTGCCTTCTCTGAGAAGAGGCTGTTACCATGCCCAAGAGGAAGAAATTGGAGCAGCAGATCCGACGACTAGCCAGGAACTTCGGGCACACTGCCAGGCCGATTCGCCAAGGCAACCACGAGATATGGGAATGCGCAGGGTTCAGGTTCCCGATCCCACGCCACGCAGAGATCAACGAGTGGACAGCCAGCGCGATCATCGTCAAGCTCACAGAGCACCTTGAGCATCTCGCTGAAGAGGAGGCGCGATGACGACCACCTACCATGCCGTCGCCACGAAGTCGGGCGACTGGTGGGCCATCGAGATCATCTCCGGTCTGCCCGACAAGCTGCTCGGAGTCAGCCAAGCACGCTCGCTCGAGGAGGTCGAGGACGTGGCCAGAGGCGTGGTCGCCGATCTCTTGGAGATAGAGCCGAACGAGATAGTCCTGCGAGTCAGCGTGGCACATCCGGGCAAACCAGAGGGCAGTGTCGCAGTGCCAGGATCAGCGGTCTCCTAGGCTTCTGAGTCGGACATCGCGGACGAGATCCCGTCGAGGGTGATCGGGCCCTCGCGTAGGATCGCCGGCGCTGACCCCGTCATGTCCACCACCGTTGACGACGCCCCGGGACGCGGGCCGCCGTCGACGACGAGGCTCAGCGCTGGGAAGAGTTCGGCCACGCCCTGGGCGGTGGACGGGGTGGGACCGCCGTGGAGGTTGGCGCTGGTGACGGCCAGGGGACCCGGACCGGCGATGGCCCGCATGATGTCGTCGTCGGGCAGACGCACCCCGAGCGTTGAGCTCGTGCCGAGGTGCGGGGGCGCGTCAGGGGTGCGTTCAGCGACGATCGTGAGCGGTCCGGGCCAGAAACGCTCGGCCAAGCGCCAGGCCTGCGGCGTGAACCGCACCAGAGCCGCGGCCGTGGCCACATCGCTTACCAGTACCGCGATGCTGCGTTCGGCCGGTCGCTCCTTCAACTCGAACAACTGCTGAACGGCGTCAGCGTCGGCCGCGTCGGCGGCCAGCCCGTAGACGGTGTCGGTGGGTACGCCGACCGGCTCGCCGTCTCGCATCAAGTCCAGAGCCGCGGCAGCCGCGGCAGCCCGATGCTCGGGCGTTTCGGCGCTCATGACGCGGCCCGTACTCATGGCAGGGCGCTCATCACGCGGCCCGAACTCATGGCAGGCGCCCGATCACGACTCGCTCCAGGCCGGCCAGGTCGCGCTCCACCCGTACGTCGGAGAACCCGGCGCCGCTGGCCAGGCCCGCCGTCTGCTGGGCCCGGTGCGAGGCCACCTCCATCACCAGGGCCCCGCCCGGGCGCAGCCACCCTGCCGCCCCGCCAATCACCTGCTCGACCGCTTCGTGGCCGGCGGGTCCGGACCACAGAGCCACCGGTGGCTCCCAGTCGGCCACAACGGGTGGCAGCTCCTCGCCGGTGCCGATGTAGGGCGGGTTCGACACCACCACGTCCACCGACCCCCGCATTGCGCCGGGTACCGCCTCGAACCAGTCTCCTTCGTGGAGGCTCACCCGGGTCGCGGCCCGGCCCACGCCCGCGAGGTTCGCGCTGGCCACAGCCAGGGCCTCGGCCGACACGTCTGTGGCGAACACCCGGGCCTGCGGGCATTCAACCGCCACCGACAGCGCGATGGCACCCGATCCGGTGCCCAGGTCCACAACCACCACCTCGCGGTTGCCGCCCGCCTCGGTCGAGCGGCGCGCCACCTCGTCCACGGCCCAGCCGGCCACCACCTCGGTCTCGGGCCTGGGTATCAGCACGCGGTGATCGACCATCAGGTCGAGAGTCCGGAAACCCCATGAGCCGACGACGTACTGCAGCGGCTCGCCCGTGCAACGACGCTCCAGCATGGAGAAGAACCGGGCCGCAGTCAGTGTCGTGGCCCGCTGTCGCAGAACCCTCTCGAACTCGGCTGGCGACGCCCCTGAGGCTGACTCCACGATGCGGCGGGCATCCACCTCGGGCGTCTCCACCGCGGCACTTACGGCCAGACGGCGACGCGCCTCAGCCAGCAGCTCCCCCCACGACACCGTCCCGGCCTGGCTGTCCGCCTCATGCGGACGGCTCGCTTCCCGCACCGGGCCCGCTCCCCCATGCGGACGGCTCGCTTCCGGCACCGTCCCGCTCCCTCAGGTGTCGTCGCCGGCCAGCAGCGTGCGCTGCTCGTCCTGTACGAGCGCGTCGCTCAGGTCGTCGAGCTCGCCGGCCAGCACCCGATCCAGCTTGTAGAGGGTGAGCCCGATGCGGTGGTCGGTGACCCGGTTCTCGCGCACGTTGTAGGTGCGGATCTTCTCGGACCGGTCGCCGCCGCCCACCTGCCCTCGCCGCATCGCCGACTGTTCGGCAGACGCCCGTTCCTGCTCGGCCTGCAGCAACCTGGACCGCAGCACCCGCAGCGCCTTCTGCTTGTTCTGTAGCTGGCTCTTCTCGTCCTGCATCGACACCACCATGCCGGTAGGCACGTGCGTCACCCGCACCGCCGAATCGGTGGTGTTGACCGACTGGCCGCCGGGGCCCGACGAGCGGTAGACGTCGATCTGCAGGTCGGAATCCGCGATCTGGACGTCCACCTCCTTGGCTTCGGGCAGCACCGACACCGTGGCCGAGGAGGTGTGGACCCGGCCCTGCGACTCGGTGACCGGCACCCGCTGAACCCGGTGGGTGCCAGCCTCGTGCTTCATGCGGGTCCACACCCGGTCGCCGGCGATCAGGCCGCTCACCTCGGTGTAGCCGCCCAAGTCCGACGGCGAGGCGGCCAGCGGCTCGATCTTCCAGCGCTGCCTGCGAGCGAAGGCCTGGTACATGTCGAACAGGTCGCGGGCGAAGAGGTTGGCCTCCTCGCCGCCGGCCGCGCCCCTGATCTCGACGATGACGTTGCGGCCCTCGTTGGGATCGGGTGGGAGCAGCAGCACCCGCAGCTCGTCGGTGGCCGTGTCCACAATGGCCTCGAGCTCGTCGATCATCTCGCGTAGCTCGGCCCTCTCCGAGGCGTCGGCCGCGGAGTGCATCCGGCGGGCCTCGTCGAGGTCGTCGACCGCGGCTTGCAGCCGCTGGCCCGCAGCCACGATCTCGCTCAGCTGCTTGTGACGGCGGCCCAGTTCGGCCAGCTGGCGCTGGTCGGACTGCACCGCGGGGTCGCCGAGGCGGATCTCCACGTCTCTGAGCTCGTGTTCGAGCCCGGCTATCCGCTCCAGCATGGCTCCGAGGCTACCGGCCCCGCCGATGCGCTCTGGGCGACTCTGTTCGGCTCAGAACGAGGCCAGAAAGGACCTGACCGCCGTCACTGTCTCCGCGTTCGCCTTCGGCTTGGGGGTGTGGTTCTGGCGTTCGAGCCAGTGGACGGTCACGTCGCCTGCGATGGCGCCGAGGTGGGCCGCGAACTCCTCGGGCGTGCCGAAGGGATCCCGGTCACCGCCCACGAACAGCACCGGCACATCGATGCTGCCGAAGTGGTCGACCCTCAGCTTGTCGGGCTTGCCCGGCGGGTGCAGCGGGTAGCTGAGCAGCACCAACCCGGCCGCCGGCAGTCCCTCGGCCACCGCCATCGAGCACATGCGTCCCCCCATCGAGCGCCCTCCCAGCACCAGCCGGTCTGTGGCCGTGCCGACTTCGGCCGCAAACGCTTCGGCCTCAGTTCGCACCTGGGAGATCAGCTTGGGGGCCCGGTCCGGGAACCGCCTCCCCTCGCGCCGGTAGGTGAACTCGAAGCGGCGCACCGGCAGGTCGATCGAGTCCTCGAGGGCGACCAGCGTGTGCTGGTCGGCTCCGCCGCCGGCACCGTGGGCCAGCAACAACCCCGCCACCGATCTGGGCGAAGCGTCGTTGTCCGGCTGCATCCCTCGAAGAGTATGTGCGGGTTGCCCGCGCCGCTCTATGGCAGCGCTAACGTCCGGCCATGCGCAGACCCAACATCCTGGTGGTCATGGCCGACCAGCTGGCCCCGCACTTCACCGGCGCCTACGGGCATCCTCTGGTGCGCACTCCCGCGATGGACGCGCTGGCCGAGCGGGGCGTCCGCTTCGACGCCGCCTACTGCAGCTCGCCGCTGTGCGCGCCGTCGCGGTTCTCGATGATGGCAGGGCGCCTCGCGTCCGAGATCGGGGCCTTCGACAACGGCGCCGAGTTCACGGCATCGATCCCAACCCTGGCCCACTACCTGCGTCTGGCCGGCTACCGGACGACGCTGTCGGGCAAGATGCACTTCGTCGGGCCCGACCAGCTCCACGGCTTCGAGGAGCGCCTCACCACCGACGTCTACCCGTCCGGTTTCGCCTGGGCCGCCAACTGGGACGCGGCCAGCGAGCGTCTCAGCAAGTGGTTCAACAACATGGACACGGTGACGGGGGCCGGGCCGGTGCTGGCCAACTTCCAGATCGACTTCGACGACGAGGTCGGGTTCGCGGCGGTGCGCCGCCTCTATGACCTGGCCCGCCCGCAGACCGACGAGCGGCCGTTCTTCCTGGTGGCGTCGTTCACCCATCCCCACGACCCCTACGAGGCCCGCCCGGAGTGGTGGAACCTCTACGACCCCGACGACATCGACCCGCCCGACCCGATCGACGACGACGCAGTCGACCCCCACACCCTGCGCATCCGCCAAGGCATCCAGGCCGACACCATCGGATTCACCGAGGACCAGTGCCGCAATGCCCGCCACGGGTACTACGCGGCCACCAGCTACTTCGACTCGTGGCTCGGCCGCCTGGTCGACGCTCTGGCCGAGACCGGACGTCTGGAAGACACCGTGGTCATCGTCACCAGCGACCACGGCGACATGCTGGGCGACCGGGGGGTGTTCTTCAAGATGTCCTTCTTCGAGCGGTCGGCCCGGGTGCCGCTGATCATGGCCGGGCCCGGTGTCGCGCCGGGCGGGACCGTCCCCAACGCCTGCTCGCTGCTCGACCTGCTGCCCACCCTGCTCGACATCGCCTCCGACGGAGGCGGCTGGCCCGATCTCGGGACACCCATCTCCGGGCGCAGCCTCTGGGAGCTGGCCAGCGGCGGGGCCGACGGCGTGGACGAGACCGTCGGCGAGTACATGGCCGTCATGACATCGCACCCGCTCTTCATGATCCGCCGGGGCCACCACAAATACGTCCACTGCGACTCCGATCCCCCGCTGCTCTACGACGTGGAAGCCGACCCGCTGGAGCGGACCAACCTGGCCGACCACCCCGACTACGCCGAGCTGGCCGCCGCCTTCGCCCGGGAGATCCGGGCGCGCTGGGACAGTGCGGCCATCCGCGAGCGGGTGCTGGCATCCCAGCGGTCCCGCCGCGTCGTGAGGGCGGCCATCGGCGCCAACGAGTACGGGTGGGACTACCGGCCGGAGCGCGACGCGGCCGCCGAATACGTCCGCGACAACACGACCTACGCCCACATCGGTGCCAGCAGCCGCGTGAGGGCCCCGGCCTGAGCAGCCGGGGGCGCTGGGCTCAGATGGCCTTGATGGCCGCCATCACCGACTGCCAGCGGTCGGGGTCGCCCTGCACCGGTGCATAGAACGAGATCCGGCTGATGACGTCGCCGTAGCGTCGGCCCATTTCGGGAGCTATCTCCTCGGGCTGGGCCACCACCGCGAACGTGTTGAGGATCTCGTCGTCGATCAGGGCGGCCATCTCCACCCACTGTCCCCGCTTGGACAGGGTGTTGAGATCGTCCTGCAGGTCGCCCCAGCCGTGGAGATCCAGCACCGGCCGGTAAGCGGGCGTCGACCCGTAGAAGGCGATCTGCTGGCGGGTGGCGGCCGCCGAGCGCTCCATCTCCTCGCCGGCCTCTCCCGTGACGACGAACGACGACCCCGCGATCTCGTAGCCGTCCATCGAGACGATGCCCGCGGAAGCCCGACCCCGCTCCAGGGCCGGCAGCGTCATCTCCCGGAGATATCTCTCGGTAGTGAACGGGTGGCACAGGAACCCGTCGCACACCTCACCGGCGACCTCGGTCATCAGGGGGCCGACGCCGGCCAGGTAGATCGGGGGCGGGCCGGAGTCGCCGAGGTCGCTGGCCTTGGGGGTGAACATCGGCGTCATGAGGGTGTGGCGGTAGAACTCCCCCCGAAAGCTCAACCGGGTGCCGTGCTGCCAGGTGTCCCATATGGCCCGCACCGCCTGGACCATCTCCCGCATCCTTGCGGCCGGCCGGCTCCACTCCATCGAGAAACGCTTGGTGATGTGAGGCTTGATCTGGCTGCCGAGCCCGAGCACGAAGCGGCCCCGTGACAGCGTCTGGAGGTCCCAGCCGATGTTGGCCAGCAGCATCGGGTTGCGGGCGAAGGCCACCGCGATGGCGGTGCCCAGCTCGATCCGGTCGGTGCTAGCCGCGGCGACGGCCAGGGGCAGGAACGGGTCGTGGGGTCCCTCCACCGTCCAAGCACCCGAGTAGCCGGCTGTCTCCAGCTCGGCGGCAGCGTGGCCCGCGTCGCTGATCGAGCCGGTGAGGATTGAGTCGACCTTCATGGCCGGCGACAGTACCTCGAAGACCGCGTAACCTCGGCGCCCATCGCTGTGACCGCCCTCTCCCCTGGCGAGGATCTCTACCGGGTCGTCTGCGACTACACCGCGCTCGGGCACCACCGGTCGGGCACCGACCGCGACCCAGCTTGCGCGGAGTGGTTCGCCGACCTGGTGAGCGACCTTGGGACCGTCACCACGACCTCCATCGGGTTCGAGCGGTATGACGCCGAGAGTGAGCTGACCGCCGACGGCCTCCCGATCGAGCACCTGGCCCTGTTCTACGAGTTCGTCGGTGACGTCGACACCTGCGATGTGGCTGTGCGGTCGTTGGATGCGCGTTCGGGTGGGTTCCCCCGCGTGGCTGACCAGCTGATCGACAAGACCAAGCGGGCCGGACATGAGGCTCTGGTGATCGCCACGGAACATCCCGCAGGCGATCTGGTCGCAATCAACCGGGACCTGGCTGCGTCCGCCTCGGGGCTGCCGACAGTCCTGGTGGCGGGCCGGCACTACGACGCGCTGGCCTCATCGGCCATTCGTCTGAGGCTCGGGGCGCGGCTCGTGCCTGGCCGCACCGCCAACATCTCGGTCAGCAACGGGCGGCCCGGCGGGCAGCTCGTGCTGACCACGCCGCTGAACGGCTGGTTCGGAGCCGCCGGTGAGCGGGGCACGGGCATCGCAGTGCTGCGCCACGTAGCCGAGCAACTCGCTCACCGCCCGCTGACCATCGTCGCCACCGGGGGCCACGAACTCGGCTATCTCGGCGCGCATGCGTGGGTGGATCGCTGTGCTGAGTTGCCCGCCTGCGTTGTCCACCTGGGGGCGTCGCTGGCCGTGGAGGCTCCGGCGGCCGACGGCTCACGCCGTCTCATCGACAGCCGGACCGCCATGACCACGCTCGGCCAGACCGAGTCACAACCGGTGGCCGCCGCTCTGGACGCTGCCGGGATCGGCTTGCGCTGCCGGGTGAACTCCTGGCTGGGCGAGGGCGAGGAGTGGAGCCGTCTCGGCGTGCCCGTGCTGTCCACGACCGGAGCCGGGCCCGACTTCCACACCCCGTCGGACACGCCCGAGCGAGCCACTTCGCCGGACGCGCTCGCCACCGTGGCCACAGCCATGGCGCGAGCCGCGGCCGCCTTCCGCGACGCGCTCTGACACCGCGGCGGGAGGTCCGGGTTCGGAGACCGCGGCAGGCGGTCCGAGTTTGGAACAGACTGCGCTCGGCTAGAAACTGTTCTTGACGGTGTCGCTTCACAGCTCCGATTCACAGCCCCGCTAGGAGGTCCGCATGAAGATTCGGCGAGTGGCGGGAGCACTGGGCGCGGAGATCACCGGCGTCGACCTGCGCGATCCCGACCTCGACTTCGACGCTGTCTACCAGGCGTTCCTGGAGCATGAGGTCATCTTCTTCCGCGGCGCGCACCTGACCGAGGAGGAGCACCTTTCCCTGGGTCGGCGCTTCGGGACACCCAGCATCTATCCCGTCTTCCGGATCCTCGGCGCCACCGAGCCCACGATGACCGTGATCGAGGACGGTCCGGACAGCCCCAACAGTGCGGACCGCTGGCACACCGACGTCACCTGGACCGCCACCCCGCCCAAGGCCGCACTGCTGCACATGGAGCTGGCCCCCGAGTTCGGCGGCGACACGCTGTGGGCTTCGGCGACCCGCGCCTACGAGACCCTCAGCCCGGAGGTGCAGTCGTTCTTCTGCTCGCTGACGATCGTGCACTCCAACGAGGGATACCTGGAGCGGGTGGCCGAGAAGGCGGGCAAGCACGCCGAGGCCATTCGTGAGGGCATCGAGCGCGACTACGGCCCGGTGGAGCACCCGCTTGTGCGTACCCATCCCGAGACCGGCAAGCGGGCCCTGCTGTACGCCGAGGGGTTCATCGAGCAGGTGGCCGGGGTGAGCCGGGCGGAGAGCGACATGGTTCTCGACTTCCTGCGCGCGCACGTCGCCGAGGTGTCCCTGCATTGCCGCTGGCAGTGGCAGGAGGGTGATCTGGCCATCTGGGACGAGCGCTCGACGCTGCACCGGTCCGCCGCCGACCACTTCCCCCAGCGGCGCATCATCCGCCGCCTGGAAATCGACGGCGACCGCCCCTACCTCGACCCCAACGGCCCGTAGGCCCCTCGCCTTCGACTGCCGGGCTCCTGCCGGATCGTCAGCTCGATTCGTCAGCTGGGCTCGATGTCGCTTGTGCCAGTCGCGTCGGGGGCGTTCGGTCCGGTGAGCCGGCCCGCTATGGCATTGTCCACCTCGGCGGTGGCGTTGAGGTGGGCTATCAGCGCAGTCAGCTTCAGGTTGATCTCCTCGACCACCGCCTCGAGCTTGTCGAATCTGGCATCCACCTCGTCGAACCTGGCATCCATCCTGGCCTCGAGGCGGTCGATGCGCTCGTTGGTGTCGTCGATGCGCTCGTTGGTGTCGTCGATGCGCTCGTTGATGTCGTCGATGCGGATGTGGGGGCTGGCCACCGCTGCGGCTAGCAGGGCCACGATGAGGAGACCGAAGAAGCTCAGCAGCGGATTCTCCGCAGCCTGAGCCCGCAGGCTGGGCCTGGCCGCGGTCGCCGCGCTGGCGCGCGCCGGCGCCTGCTCGGTCGGCGCCTCAGATGCGGTGTCGGACGGGTTCACCATGCGGGGGACCACCTCGGCGGCCGGGATGGGAGCTGATGTCGTCATCGGAGCCTCGTCTCAGGGCCGGCGGCGGTGCGGGCGACAATGCGGCTAAACGGATCGGCTGCCGACCAAGCCCGGCAACAAGGCTCAATGTTGAGACTATACGATAATCAATGTTATGCCAACACTATAAACCATCTTTCGGCCAGCGTCGCTCATCCCCACGCAGCCGATCCTCGGCCCCGCCGCCGACCTGCCGGTAGCTGCGGGCGCGGTTTTCGAACTCGATTCGAGGTTCGTGTCTCCTGACCGACTTGGGACCGAGGCGGCTGGAGAGACCGGCCGTCACACCGGCTGTGTACCGTCGTGCCATGTCATCGGACTACGAGTCGGACCCCCGTGTGACGGCCGTCGAGAGCCTGCCCAGGCCGGGGGCCGTGCGGCTCTGGGAACGCGACTGGGTTCCGACCCTCGACGGCGAGCCGATCGAGGTTGGCTATCCCTTCAACCCATTCCTGAGCCGCGAGGGAAGCTCTGGCCGAGGCGATCAAGAGGGTCAAGCGCCGGGCCGGTCTCGCCTTCGAGGTAACGATCGGCAGCCGGGCCGGCTGTTGCGTCGACGGCGAGTTCCCGGTGATCGTCGAGACGGTGGCCGAAGCACGCAAGTTCATCGGGGGCTACGCGCGTCGCTACTCGGGCAGCGACGCGCGTAGCCGTGAGCGACCGGGAAACCTGCTGTTCAAGACCCGCAGAGGCCGGCCAGCGTGGAAATCGCTCCTCGAGTGCGAGACGCACCGCCGCTACGACCCCGCCGACCCCGAAGCGGGAATGACCTGCTCCTACCTGCTCTATTGGCATGGTCCGAGAGCTGGCGGCTACGCCGAAGAGATCTGGGTTACCGGACCCCCCGAACTCTGGGACCACCCCGCCGACCAGCCCGCATCTGAAGGCAGCGTCATTGACCTCGATTGAGGCTCGCGTGTCCGAAGGCGTCGCTCGGGCAGCACCACTGGTGACGCCCAAACAAGAAAAATCATTATTTTACATATTAATGCTTGACAGTTGTCACACCCCTGTGAGATACTGTCATCATGTTGATCGAAGCCGCTCGACGGGCCGAAGCCGCGGTGAAGGAGATGTTGGCCATAGCCAACGAGGGGGCGGCAACGACGGACGAGTTCGTTGACTCGTTGGGGATCTCGAAGTCGATCGCGGGTATCAACTCGGCGTTCCAGGTCGCGGGCGCGACCGCGGTGGCGGGACGGGAACGTCACGGCGACGGCGGAGCGGAGGTGCTGGCGTCGAGTGCAGGGCTGTCACGTGGGGAGGCCCGAAACCAGGTCAAGACGGCTGAGACTCTCCGGACCCTTCCGGGTGCGCGTGACGCTATCGAGTCGGGGCGGGTGTCAGTGTCCAACGCCAAGCGCCTGGCGGAAGCCGTCGAGAAGACCAGCGCTGCCGAAGTCGAATCAGACCGCGACTTGTTGGCCAAGGCCGAGTCGATGCGGCCAGAGCAGTTCACCAAGGAAGCCCGCCGCTGGGTAACCGATCGCGACGGTGACGGTGGAGAGTCCGAGCACCGGCGCCAGCGGGCGCGGCGGTGCGTACGAATGTGGGATGGCGACGACGGGATGGTGCACCTGCACGGCCAGTTCGACGCCGCGACCGGGCAGCGCATCGGCAACCGCCTGCAGGCCGAGGCCTCCCGCATGTACGACACCGACAAGAACGACGCCGGCAACAGCGGTGCTGATCGTCGCAGCTTCAAGCAGTGCATGGCCGACGCGCTCGATGCCCTCACCGGCAACAACAGCGCCGGTGCCAGCAAGCCCATCGCCGACATCTGCGTCGTGGCCCATGTCGACAACGCCACCGGGAAGCTCATCGCCGAGCTCCCCGACGGTGACCGGCTGCCTCCCCCGGTGCTTGAGGAACTCGCCTGCAACGCCAAGCTCACCGGTGTTGTCTACGACCGCGAGGGCAAGCCGATCTGGCGAGCCCATTCGGCGCGCACCGCCACCGAGGCCCAGCGACAGATCCTCATCGCCCGCTACGGCGGCTGCTTCGCCTGCGCAGCCCACCCCGCCCTGTGCCAGATCCACCACATCAAACCGGTGTCTGAAGGCGGGTCCACCAAGATCTCGAACATGGTTCCCGTCTGCTGGGACTGCCACAACAAGATCCACCACCACCGCTGGTTTATCAACAAGAACCCCGACGGCAACCACACCCTGCACCCGCCAGGGCAAGCCCACAACTACGGACCCGCCCACGCCCCCGAACAGCCGACAGCGTTCAACCTCGTTCGTGAGCGTCGCGCCAGCCCGACGCAAAGACCGAACAACGCGCAGTCACGGGCCCCCCAACCGTCGCCCACACCCGGACAGACCGAACAGGACGGCCCAGCAGGCGAGGCCAACCCGCGCGCCGGTCCCGCCGCGGCCCGGGCCGCCCTCAACAGCGCCCGCACCGACAGCGACCGGCTGTTCGCCCTCGCTTAGCCACACGGCATCCGACAGCCGGACGGCCAGCGGGACGGGTTGCGTTCCCTCGCCGACGCAGCCGAGCTACACCAGAAAACGCCACCGACACTGCCGGAGAGTTCGACACGCACCCCCGGCTTGCGGCGAAGGACTCTGCCGCGAGACTGCGGCTGTCTCGCGTCGCTGCCGGTCATGGTGGTTGCCGTGAGCGTGCGACGAAAAACCCGGCCGGAGAGCGCTCTGCTCGGCAGGGTGGTGGCTCCCGGAGCGTGGAGCAGACAGCCAACGTCACAGCAGGCAGCCAACGTGAGATCAGGCAGCTAGCGGCACAAGAGCGGGTCTGGCAGGATTGCGGCCCGCGAGATCTCACGAACCAAGGAGAAGCGACCTATGGGTGACATGGTGGAGTTCGCCGCCAATGGATCGACGGCCCGGGGCTACGTCGCCGCTGCGGCCGGCGGCAGCGGCCCCGGTGTGATCGTGCTGCAGGAATGGTGGGGGCTGGTGCCCCAGATCAAAGGGGTCTGCGACCTGCTCGCCGAGGAGGGTTTCACCGCGCTCGCGCCCGACCTGTACCAGGGCGAGATGGCCAATCACACCGAGATGGACAAGGCCGGGGAGCTGATGACCAGCCTGCCCCCGGAGCGAGCCGCCCGCGATATGTCCGCCGCCATCGACTACCTGCTCGGCCACGACGCCTGCTCGTCGTCCACCGTCGGTGTCACCGGGTTCTGCATGGGCGGGCTGCTCACCCTGCGCATCGCCGCCCTCGCCGGCGACAGAGTGTCGGCCGCGGCCCCGTTCTACGGCGCACCGCTCGGCGACGACTCGCTCGACTGGAGCAACCTCAGTGCCAAGGTCGAGGGCCACATGGCGGGCAGCGACGACTTCTTCCCGCCCGACGCCTGCGAAGCACTGGCCCAGCAGCTGCGGGACATGGGCAAGGACGTCGTCTTCCACAGCTACGAGAGCACCGGTCACGGCTTCGGCAACTGGGAGGACCCGCTCGGCACCTACAACGAGGTGGCCTGGCACACGGCCTGGTCCCGCACCCTCGACCTGCTGCGCACCAACGTCACCTAGAGGCCGAGCGAACAGGCGGGCGAATCCAGCCCATACGGGCGAGGCCGTGGCCCGAGCGGCCCGTGAGCGCAGCGAACAGGAGCGGGAATCACACCACTGCGAAGCGACGGGCTCTCACCTGCCCGCGCCGCCCTCCGGCCCGACCGGGCTCAGCCCAGGCCCCACGGGCACTCAGCCGGCACGAACTCAGTAGACCTCGGGCACGAACGTCTGGTCTGAGATCGGCGGCCTCACGTAGCCCACGCCCGACTGGCGCTCGGGCAGCTCGACGTCCTCCCAGGGGACCGTCTCGTACGGGATCATCGACAGCAGGTGCGAGATGCAGTTCAGCCGGGCCGCCTTCTTGGAGTCGGCGTCCACCACGTACCACGGCGCCTGCTTGATGTCGGTGTGGGCGAACAGGGTGTCCTTGGCCTTGGAGAAGTCCACCCACCGGGACCTCCCCTCAACGTCCACCGGCGACAGCTTCCAGCGTCTGAGCGGGTCCTTGATCCGGTTCTGGAACCGGCGCTCCTGCTCAGCGTCGCTCACCGAGAACCAGTACTTGATCAAGATGACCCCCGACCGAACCAGCATCCGCTCGAACTCCGGGCACGACCGCAGGAACTCGCGGTACTCCTCCTCGGTGCAGAAGCCCATGACCGGCTCGACGAGGCCCCGGTTGTACCAACTGCGGTCGAACAGGACCATCTCCCCCGCCGCCGGCAACGCCGCCACATAGCGCTGGAACCACCACTGGGTCTTCTCGCGGTCGCTGGGAGTGCCCAGGGCCACCACCCGCGCCACCCGAGGGTTCAGCCGCTCGGTGATCCGCTTGATGACCCCTCCCTTGCCGGCCGCGTCCCGGCCCTCGAAGATCACCACCACCTTGAGGCCCTTGTGGCGGATCCAGCGCTGCAGGCGCACCAGCTCCTCCTGCAGGCGACCCAACTCCCGCTCGTAGTCCTTGGTCTTCAGTTTCTTGCGTCTATCGGGCAGCCGCTCGTCCGCCAGCGACTCATACACGGACTGCCCAGTGCCTTCATCGCCCATGCACCGACCATAATTGACCCGTGGAGTCTCGACAATCCCCGCCAGCATCTGCGACGCCTGCGACACAACGATCGTTCACGACGATGTCGGGAGTTCCCGTCGACCCGGTCTACGGCGACGGTCCCATGCCCGGGGAGTATCCCTACACCCGGGGCATCTACCCCGAGATGTACCGCAGCCGCCAGTGGACCATGCGGATGTTCGCCGGGTTCGGCACCGCCGTCGACACCAACGGCCGGTTCAAGGACATCCTGCACAACGGGGGCACCGGGCTGTCCACCGCGTTCGACATGCCCACCCTCATGGGCCGTGACTCCGACGACGAGGTGTGGTCCGCCGGCGAGGTGGGACGAGCCGGAGTGGCCATCGACACCCTGGCCGACATGGAGGACCTGTTCGCCGACATCGACCTGGGCGCAGTGTCCACCTCGATGACCATCAACGGCCCCGCCATCGCGGCCCTCGCCCAGTACATCGCGGTCGGAGACAAGACCGGAGTGGATCGGGCCCGCCTGTCGGGAACCATCCAGAACGACATCCTCAAGGAGTACCAGGCCCAGAAGGAGTACATCTTCCCGCCCCGGCCGTCGATGCGCATCGTCACCGACATGATGCGCTTCACCACTGCCGAGATGCCCCGGTGGCACCCGGTGTCGATCTCCGGCTACCACATCCGCGAGGCGGGATCGACCGCCGCGCAGGAACTGGGCTTCACCCTCGCCAACGGCTTCGCCTACGTGGAGGCGGCCCAGGCCGCGGGACTCGACGTCGACGACTTCGCCAGCCGGCTCAGCTTCTTCTTCAACAGCCACAGCGACTTCTTCGAGGAGATCGGCAAGTTCCGGGCCGCCCGGCGCATCTGGGCCACCTGGATGAAGGAGCGCTACGCCGCTACCAGCGAGCGCAGCCTCAGGTGCCGGTTCCACAGCCAGACCGCGGGGGTGTCGCTCACCGCCCAGCAGCCCGAGATCAACATCGCCCGGGTGGCCATCCAGGCGCTGGCCGCCGTGCTGGGAGGGACCCAGTCCCTGCACACCGACGCCTTCGACGAGGCTCTGGCCCTGCCCACCGAGAAGGCGGCCCGGATCGCCTTGCGCTCCCAGCAGATCGTGGCCCACGAGACCGGTGTGGCCAACGTGGCCGATCCGCTGGGCGGCTCGGCCTACGTCGAGTGGATGACCGACGAGATGGAGAGACGGGCCGTCGAGATACTCGACCACCTTCTGGAACTGGGCGACGGCTCCATCCTCGAGGGTGTCTACGAGGGCATCGACAACGGCTGGTTCGTGGGCGGCATCGCCGACTCCGCCTATCGATTCGAGCGCGAGGTCAACGAGGGCACCCGCACCATCGTCGGCGTAAACGCGTTCTGCGACGGTGACGACGGCGAGGGCAACCTGCTGCGCATCGAGCAGGACACCGAGGACCTTCAGCTCAAGCGCCTCGCCTCGGTCAGGCAGGCCCGCGACGACGAGGCGGTACGCCGCTCGCTCGAATCGGTCCGGTCCGCGGCCGCCGACCCGGCCACCAACCTCATGCCTCCGGTGATCGACGCCGTGAACGCCTACGCCACCGAGGGCGAGATCTGCGACACGCTGGCCGGAGTGTTCGGCCGTTACGTCGAACAGGCCATCGTCTAGTCATGCCGGGCGATCATGTCTGAGAGGCAACCCGGCGCCGGTGCCGGCCGCGAGGCCCCGATCCGGGTGGTGCTGGCCAAGCTGGGTCTCGACGGCCACGACAGGGGGCTCAAGGTGGTGGCCCGCATGCTGCGCGACGCCGGCATGGAGGTGATCTACCTGGGCCTGCGCCAGACCACCGAGTCAGTGATCGCCGCGGTGGAGCAGGAGGACGCCGACGTGATCGGGCTGTCGATGCACAACGCGGGCCACCTGGCCCTGGCCCCTCGCATCTTGCAGGCCCTGGCCGACTCCGAACTGGATGTGCCCGTGGTCATCGGCGGGATCGTGCCCGAGGCAGACGTTGCCATTCTCGAGGATCTGGGCATCAGCGCGGTGCTACACCCCGGCTCTTCAGCCCAGGACGTCGCCGCCGCGGTTCGCCGGTCCGTAGGTCCCTAGGTCCGTAGAGTGGCCGCTGCCAAGTCTGCCGCAGCCAACTCAGTCACTGCTGGCGCCCTGCTGGAGCGGGCCCGCAGCGGCGACCGGCGGGCGTTGGGGCGGCTGCTCACGTATGTGGAACACAGCGACGCCCGGGCACACGGCCTTGACGATCTGGTCCACCCGCACGCACCGGGCGACGCAGCGGTGATCGGCGTGACCGGAGCACCCGGTACGGGCAAGTCGACCCTCGTGGGGCACCTGGTCAAGGAGATCGCAGACGCCGGCGAACTACCGGCCGTGCTGGCTGTGGACCCATCGTCGCCACTGAGCGGCGGCGCCATACTCGGGGACCGCATCCGCATGGACGGGGTAGCCGCGGGGCGCGCCTTCATCCGGTCGATGGCAACCCGCGGCCATGCCGGCGGCCTGGCCCTGGCCGTGCCCGCAGCGTTGCGCCTGTTCGAGGCGTGCGGCTTCGGGCCCCTCGTCGTCGAGACGGTCGGCGTCGGTCAGGTGGAAGTGGACGTGACCCGTACCGCCGACACCACCATCGTGATGGTTGCCCCCGGCATGGGCGACGCGGTGCAGGCCAACAAGTCCGGTCTGCTGGAGGTGGCCGACGTGCTGGTGGTCAACAAGGCTGACCGGCCCGGCGCTGACGACGTCCGGCGCGATCTGGAGCACATGCTCGACCTGGGCCACATCACCGGTGCCACCCGACATTGGCGACCCGAGATCGTCATGACCACCGCCACCACCGGCGAGGGGGCGCTCAAGGTTCGCCAGGCGATTCAAGCCCATCGCGCCCACCTGGCCGAGACCGGTCGGCTCGAAGACCGCCGCCGATCCAGAATCCACCAAGAAGTGCTCGACCGGGTCATCCAACACTTGGACGCCGCCGCCCTGCGCTGCCTGAGCGCCCAGCCGGACGAACTAACCGATGTGCTCCAAGGGCAGACAACTCCGGCTGCGGCTGCGGCCGAACTCAGCAAGCGCCTGTTGAGCAACCAGCCCCCCGGGTAGCCCAGAGCGATCTGCCTGCCGCAGGAGGACACGAGCGCCAGGCCGGGGGGTGGCACGGGGGCAAGCAATGGCGGCGCTCGCGCCGCCAGGGCGCGCCCGTGACAGGACCCGCCGGCCGGGGTGCACCGGCCGGGCGACCTGTGCCCTAAAGCGCCAGGAGAATCCGGCGGGCCTCGCTCAACTCCGCGATGCGGTCAGCGGCTTCGGCCTCGGCCGCGCCGAGGTCGGGATGGGCGACCCGCAGCGCTTCGCGGAATCCTCGCCGGACCGCAGCCTCGGCCGGCATCTCGACCTCCCGGTCAAACCCCAGGGTCTCCAGAGCCCAGCCGACCGGATCGGCGACGACCCGAGCGGGGCGCGGCGACGCCTGGCCGGATGCAAGGTACGAGAACAGCGCCAACCCGACCTCGCCCCGCCACGCCAGTCCTCGCCGCACTGCCTGGATTGCCTCACCCCGGACCTGCGGCGCCGCCAAGCCAGCCGCGTAGGCCGCGCCCAGCACGAGCTGGCTGGGCGTGGCCCGGGAACTGTCGAACTCGCAGGAGAGTTCGTCGAGGAGGGATCCGGGCCTGCTTCCGTAGAGCCGCTGACGGCTCCGGGTAAGGCCCACCCGGTCCTGCTGCAAACGGTGCCGCAGGCGGGGCTGGGCTACGGACTGCCCCTGCTCGAGCTCGTGGACGAGCTGTACGACTTCTCCCAGCAGGTCACCGGAGAGTTCCGGCCCGAAGCGGGCGCACACGCCGCCAAGCAGCAGGCCGCCGAAGCCCGGGCCGGTACCGTCCTGTGAGCCGGGAAGCCACGCCCGGCCGATGGCGATCCGGCGGGTGGGGGCAATCGGCCTGGAGTGGAATGTCTCCAGTTCGGCCAGCAGCACCCGGTCAAGCTACCCGGCCATCGCTCCCGGCGAGGTAGTCCTTGAGGAAGTCATCGAGGAAGTCATCAAAGAAATCATCAGGGAAGCGGCCCGGGCCGAACTGGCGGAACGACTCCATCCACTCTTCGAGTTCCTGCTGCTGCTGCTCGGAGAGTTCCTCGAGCCCCTCACCGTCGCCGAAGCAAGACATCTCACCGTTATCGCCGAAGCAGAACCTTCGCTCGATGCCGCTGCCGCGGTCCCCGTCCTCGCTCTCGAACCAGAAGCCGCGACCGCCATCCGGGAAGCCGTCAAGGCCGTCGAAGCCGTCGCTGCCGAAGGGCCATTGGCCGGGACCGAACGGCCACGCGTCGCGACCCCGCCACGGCAGGCCCTCAAAGTCGTCGAACCCCTCAAAGCCCTCAAAGCCCTCAAGGCCCTTGAACCCTTCGAACAGCTCGAAGAAGGGCGCGAAGCCTTGGGGGCCCGGCCTGAACCTGAAGCCGTCGCCCGGCTCGAACTCAGGATCAAGCTCCCGATCGAACTCCCGATCGAACTTCCACATTTCAGCTTGCGGATGGCCGCAGATCAGCACCGTGAAGGGGTCGTCGCCCTCGCCGAGACTGAGGATGGTCCGGCACTCCTCAGCTGAGTACGGCTCGACCGAGTAGGGCCTGCCCGAACCATCTCGCGGGGCATCATCGAGCTTCTCCTGCCACTCACGCTTCAACTCCTTGAGTCGGCTCGAACGCGCTTCCCGGTCACGCTTCAACTCCTCGAGCCGCTCCAGACGCTGGTCGCGCTCCCGCTGTGCCTCCTCGCGCCGCTCATGACGGTCCTGCCGGTCGCGGTCGAATCGCTCCTGCCGGTCGGGTGTCTTGTCCAGACTCGAGGAGTCATCGGAGCGCCGGTCGTATGGCGCGGCGCGATCGTCGTCGTCATCGGCGATGGCGACAATGGCCCACGCCGCACCCACGGCCGCGGCCGCGATGGCCAGCGCCGCGCCGACCGCGATGGCGGCCACCCTGGCGGTGCGCCGTGGAGGCCCGCTCGCGGCTGCCTGCTTCTCGGGTTCGGGCGGCCCGGCTGGGTCTGCCGGTTCAGCCGGCTCCGCCTGGTCAGCCGCGTCAGCAATCCCAGCCGGCTCCGCTTGGCCAGCCGGCTCCGCCTGGTCAGCCGGGTCAGCCGGCTCCGCGGGCTTGGTTGAGCCCTCTGAGGAGCTTCCTGTAGAGGCTCCTGAGGAATCCTCGACCGGGTCAGGCGTGTCTTCGGGGTCGTCGTTGGGTGTGTCGTCCTCGGCCATGGGGCGAATCTAGAACTCGACTTTGAGAGTCGGGTTAGAAGAATCAGGCGCGACCGGTCAGACCAGCATTCTGAGCGTGTCGCTCATGCGGTGGGCCAACTCGCGGAGGTCGTCCTCGTCGGACTCCTCGTCCTCCACCATGGCCAGCAGGTCACCGGCAGCAGTGCGCAGATTGCGCCAACTCGGGGCCGCGAAACCGAACGGCGTGCGCACCCTGGCAAGCCGCCGGGCGTGGGCCATCACGCCCCTCAGGCCGTCGAAGTCGCGAGGATCGCGCCGAAGCCGGTCGCAAGCCATGAACAGGTCGCTCAGGAGGCTGTTGACTTCCAGCCCGTCCATCTCCTCGAAGTCGGCTTCCTCCTCGCGGGCCAGCAGGTCGTCTATCACGACGTCTACCCGCTCCTCATCGGCCTCGCGGACGAGCAGATCGCACACCGGCCCCACCTCGGCGTCATGAGTTGTCTCGATGTCGGGGGTGTCGGGGCCCGTGTCGCCCTCAGTGTCGAGGACGTAGGGCACGCGGGCCTGCACGAGGCGATCCATCAGCTCACCCCTCAGCGCCTCGGGCCAGTCGGCGAGCTCGAAGGCCGTCAACGGCTCATCGGACCCGATGGGGCGGGCGATGGCCTCCTTGGCCTCCTCGGTCTCCTCGACCTCTTCCACCAGCCCGTCGACCGCTTCCTCCAGCGACTCGTGGACCATCAGGGTCGTGCCCTGCCAAGAGTGCACCACCTGGTCGACCGTGAGCAGCTGCTCCAGCATCACCCGGCTCTCCAGCGACCACTCGTGGAACTCGTAGGCCAGCCACTCGCCGGCACCATCTTCAGCCGCGCCACTGCCAGCATCGTCGCCACCGGCATCGTCGCCCACAGGCTCTGCGAGATCTACGAGAGCGTCTGCGGCTTGCCCGCCGTCGACCTCTTCGCCGACGGCCTCGCCGGCTGCTTCACCAGCGTCGTCAGCCGCGCCGCGACGAAACCTGGGACGAAAGGCGGCGGACATCTCGACCATCTTGCCATCCCCAGGCTGCATTGCGGCACTGCCGGCCCGGGCTGAGACCGCGCGTGGACGCCCACCGGCCCGGGCCAGGACCACGCGTGAATGAGCGTGACGGTCGCCGGGGCTGAGCTTCGACTACGTTCGCGACATGGCCATCCCCGCCCATCCCAAACCCGACCGGAACATCGCCCTGGAGCTGGTGAGAATCACCGAGGGCGCGGCCATCGCTGCATCCCGGTGGATGGGCCGGGGAGACAAGGATGGGGCAGACGGGGCCGCCGTCGACGCGATGCGAAGGGTTCTCAGCGACATCTCCATGGACGGCATCGTTGTCATCGGCGAGGGCGAGAAGGACGAGGCGCCGATGCTCTACAACGGCGAGCGGGTCGGCAACGGGCAGCTCCCCCAAACCGATGTGGCCGTCGACCCGATCGACGGCACGACCCTCACGTCGCTGGGCCGGGCCAACGCGCTGTCGGTGATCGCGGTGGCCGACCGGGGCACGATGTTCGACCCCGGCCCGTGCGTGTACATGGAGAAGATCGCCACCGGCCCCGCGGCCGCCCACCTGATCGACATCACCAAGTCGCCCACCGAGAACCTCAAGATCGTGGCCGAGGCCAAGGGCGAGTCTGTGCACGAGATCACCGCCGTCATCCTGGACCGCGACCGGCACGATGACCTGATCGCCGAGGTCCGCGAGGCCGGAGCCCGCATCCGGCTCATCCCTGACGGCGACGTGGCCGGGGCCATCTCTACGGCCTGGCCCAACACCGGCGCCGACATCCTGTTCGGCATCGGCGGCACCCCCGAGGGCGTAATCACCGCGGCCGCCATCAAGTGCATGGGAGGCGCCCTGCAAGGCCGCCTGTGGCCCCGCAACGACTACGAGCGCAAGGCACTGGGGAAACTGGGATACGAGGTCGAGAAGGTCCTGACCCAGGATGACCTCGTCAACACCGACAACTGCTTCTTCGCGGCTACGGGGGTGACCGACGGGGACCTGCTTCAAGGCGTCCATTTCGACGCCTCCTTCTGCCACACCCAGTCACTGGTGATGCGCAGCCGGTCCAGAACCGTGCGCCTGATCGAGGGCCGGCACCACCTCCGCAAAGCCCGCGACATCTAGGGGCGGCCTGTACTCTTGGGTGATGGCGGGCGCAGCCCTCAGCAAGCGGAGGCGATAATCTACGACCCTGGTTCGGGTACGGCCCGTGTGGGTCGGGGCGTTGTGCGTGGCGCTTTGGCGGTATCGGTGGTGTTGGCTGTGGCCGTGGCTGGGTTGGGCTTGTCGCCGTCTGAGGCTTCGGCGACAGAGTCCTCGGGCGGCTTCACAGACGACGATGGGGGTTTCGCTGAGCCGGCGTTGGATGCGCTGGCTCAGCTGGGCGTCTTGGAGGGGACAGAGTGTGGCCAGGCCCTTATCTGCCCGGACGATCCGATACCACGCTGGATGATGGCGGTGTGGCTGGTGCGGATGGTTGACGGTGCCGACCCCGATCGTGGGGACCCAGTCGGCTTCGTAGACGTGGATCCCGAGACGTGGTGGGCGCCGTTTGTTGACAGGCTGTTCGAGTTGGGAATCACCACGGCATGTGCTACAGAACCGATGCGGTTCTGTGGCGACCGATCGGTGACCCGCGCCCAGATGGCGGTGTTCCTGGTGCGGGCCTTCGATCTGCGCGGCGCCTTGGGCGATGTCGGATTCAGCGACATCTCCGGCAGCTACGCCCACGACCACATCAACGCTTTGGCCACGGCTGGCATCACCACCGGCTGCGGCACCGATCCGCTGCGCTACTGCCCCACCCGGGAGGTAACGCGGGGTCAGATGGCGGTTTTCTTGGCCCGGACTGTGGGACTGGTGGAGCTTCCCGCGTCGGTGAGGTTCACCGCCATCGACGCCGGCCCAGATCACACTTGCGGGCTGCGCGCCGACGCCACGATGTCCTGCTGGGGCCAAAACACCGACGGTCAGGCCGACGCTCCCTCAGGCGAGTTTGCCGCGGTGGCCGCCGGCGCCCGCCACAGCTGCGGGCTGCGGGACGACGGCACCGCTGTGTGCTGGGGCGCCAACAACTACCGCCAGGCCAACGCCCCACTGGGCGAGTTCGCCGCGTTGTCCGCAGGCGGCGCGCACACCTGCGGACTGCGAGCCGATAACACAATCGTGTGCTGGGGCGCCAATTACGACGGCCAGGCCAGCGCCCTCTCAGGCGAGTTCGTGACGCTGTCCGCGGGTGCTGTGCACACTTGCGGGCTGCGAGCCGATGCCACGGCGGTGTGCTGGGGCAACAACGACCACGGCCGGTCCGACGCTCTGCCAGGCGAATTCGCGGCGCTGGCCGCGGGCGGCGCGCACACCTGCGGACTGCGAACCGATAACACAATCGTGTGCTGGGGCGCCAACCACGCCGGCCAGGCCGACGCACCCGACGGAGAGTTCATCCAGGTCAGCGTCGGCCCGTGGCATGCCTGCGGGGTGCAAGCGTCGGGATCTGTGCAGTGCTGGGGCAGCAACTTCGACGGGCAGGCCGAGCGGCCAGACGGCCACTTCACAGCCGTGGCGACCGGTGAGCGGCACTCCTGTGGGCTGCGCGCCAACGGCACTGTTGTCTGCTGGGGCGACCTCAACACCGTGGCCCACAACGTGCCCGAAGGCCAATTCAATGTGGTGAGCATCGGCCGGGCTCACGCCTGCGCCATACGAACAGGCGACACAGTGGCCTGCTGGGGCCATCAGGGCCAAGGCCGCAGCCACCCACCCGAGGACCCCTTCAAAGACATCAGCGCCGGCCAGCAGCACACCTGCGGGATACGAACTGACGGCACCGTTGCCTGCTGGGGCAACGGAAGCCTCGGCCAGACCAGCGAGCCGACCGGGGACTTCACCCGAGTGACCGTGGGACCCCACCACACATGCGGGCTGCGCACCGACAACAGGCTCATCTGCTGGGGCGCCAGCCACGTTGGGCAGGTCGACGCACCCGACGGAGAGTTCACCGCCGTGACCGCGGGCAGCCAACACGCCTGCGGACTGCGCACCGACGGTGCCGTCGAGTGCTGGGGC